>Ga0256404_1000778_pt1 | contig 81578 bp, 63 predicted proteins | sample RumenRJG_01DNA_FD_185990 | JGI IMG/M metagenome (GOLD analysis project Ga0256404, IMG submission 185990) | Bovine rumen microbial communities from Lethbridge, Alberta, Canada - RJG_01 | ecosystem: Host-associated > Mammals > Digestive system > Stomach > Rumen | place: Canada: Alberta | collected...
TAATATCTCCGATATCTGTAACGTTGTAGGTATTGATAGAGGTATCAACTTTGTTGTTGCCACTTATGATAGTAAGCACAAGTCAAACTTTGTAAGTGGAAAGTCCATTAAGCAGAAACGCGCTCACTATTCTAAACTTCGTAAAGAACTCCAAATGCGTCAGACTCCATCATCAAGACGTAGACTCAAAGCTATCGGTCAGCGAGAAAACCGTTGGATGCAGGATGTTAACCATCAGGTATCAAAGGCACTCGTTGAATCCAATCCGAAGCATTCGCTCTTTGTTCTTGAAGATTTGTCAGGTGTCCGTAATGCCACAGAACGTGTCAGGACTAAAGACCGCTATGTTTCTGTATCATGGTCTTTCTATGACCTTGAACAGAAACTTATCTATAAGGCTAAACAGAATCAGTCTACTGTCATTAAGGTTGACCCTCGTTATACGAGCCAGTGCTGTCCTGTATGTGGACACGTTGAAAAAGCCAATCGTGATAAGAAGATGCATCTGTTTACTTGTAAGAACTGTGGCTATAAATCTAACGATGACCGCATTGGAGCTATGAATCTGTACCGCATGGGAATAAACTATCTCGAAGATAGTCAAGTACCTGATACAGTTACGGCAGAGTAAATCTTTGTCGTAAGGGGCGGTGTCAACCGTCCCATGATGCGACCCCACGGAAGTTACACCGACAAAATGTAGAAGTTATTGCAACGAACTACAGGGGAGTCGCAAGCCACGTACCTTTAGGTGCGTGGTAGTTGACCAAAAAGCGGCAATGAAAACATTACATGGCCGAACTCTGACCCATTGATAACTCCCTTACGTATAAGTCTCTGACGATAAGGATTGAACTGATTTGTTGACATGTCTAATGTTTCTCGTATATCAGAAATCTTTGTACTGTCAGTAGTGGCAATAGCATAGGCTACCTGCTTATCAGTCGATGATAATTCAGACCATATCTTTTCATAAACATACTCTTCAAGATACTGCTTGAATTGCACCTATATGTACGCTTTACTGTTTGTAATTTATTTTACTGTTCTTTACTACTTTTGATTTTTTTACTGTTCTTTACTACTTTTGATAATACGCCATGTCATTCCAAACCAAATACACGTCTTTGATTTTATAAATCTTAACACAACATGAATAAAAATCATATTGTCTATAATCAGACTATACAAAGGCCCCTGACTACCACAAGATTTGTATAGTCATACTCTGTCATGATATAATCTTGAATCGTAAATCAGAAATACATACAAAGGATAAATAGAATGTCAGAATCGAATCCAAATAACAATCATGGCATCCGGCACAGTTCCCGAGATCTTAATGTCGAGCTCCTGCGTATCATCGCCTGCCTCATGGTCATCATGATACATGTAAGACCTTTTCCATTTTCGGGAACGACTCTCAGGGATGCCGTAGTTTTTATAAATGTCATGAATGGTCCGGCAGTGGCCGCCTTTTTTCTCATAAGCGGTTTTTTCATCAGCAAAAAACAGACTCTTTCACATATAGTATTACGTTTTCTAAAAGGTGTTATCCTGCCGACAGCAATCTTTGTATTCTGCCTCGGCCTCATTCGCCCCTGGATCGATACCCCGGGGATGGGGCTTTTACAAAGCATTATGAGTTCACAGCCTTTGGCTATTCTTTCAGATATGCTTCAGGGGTTCCTGGCTTTTGATACTGTGCGTTTCGGCATTTATGCAGATCACTTATGGTATATCTTCAGTTACGCTTCCATCATGTTCTGGATGCCCGTGATACTGACGCTGGTTAAACATGATGAAACTACTGCTCTCAAGCTATTGCTTCTGATCGGAGTTTTTCACTACACTCTTGTGAACCTTAGTGCCCTGGTGGTTCTGCCTTTCGGGATATACCTTCCCGAAGCCATGGGAAAACCGGCACTGTACACCATTGCAGGATATCTTTTTTACTCGTGGATAAAAAAGGTGCGGGCTATTGAGCAGCCTCTTACTAAGAACAAACGCTTACCCTTACTGTTTTTTCTTATGTTCATAATACTTTCAACAGTACTTTTCTTTCTTCAAAAGCATGTTTATACGCAGGGACTAATGATTGGAAGATCGGTAGATGAATTGAATACGGACTACTATTTTACAAGTTGGAGCGGACTGATCTGTGCCCTTCAGACAGTAAGTCTTGCAGGATTTGTACTTTTGCTTCCATTAAAACTTCAATACAAAAGCGGATTTTCATCTGTAAGCTCAGCAAACACTGACAATGGCAGCTTTAAAGATCAGACAAAGCAATCATCATGCAGCATAGCAGTACCTTACTCTGCCGTGGGTATGCTCATTTCCACCCTTGGAGGCTATACATTTTATATTTATCTGATACACTACGTATTTACAAATCATTTTAGAGCAACGGGACTTGAGGCAACTTTTAAGGGCTTCTTCGGAGAGACATCCCTTGGGCTTATACTATACAGTTTGGTTTACTCTTTATTTATTTTCGCATTTTGCTCTATACTGATATATATCACCAAGATATTAGTCGTCAAATTGGTTGGTCTTGGTAAACGACACGCAGAATAATGATAAACGGTATTTTGCGTGTCTAAATCGGTCTATTTTTGAAGGAAATGACACGCAAAATAACGCCAGAAAGAAATCTGCGTGTCTCCACTGTTTTGTAAAAATGGGACAAAGGTACAAACACAATGTCTAAAGATATAGTTACCAACAACGAAATAACAGAAAACGTCAAAGCTACCACATCGGGAATTTCCGGGGAAATCAATGAGATAACCTCTTCCAGGGAAACTTCAACTGATGACTCAGCTTATTCAGGTTTCCGAACCGTCATTGTCATCCCGAACTACAACGGTCTCAGATTCCTTGATGACTGTATGAATGCCATCGATGCCCAGACCGTGGATCACTTCGTTACTCTCGTAATCGACAACGGTTCCGGAGAGAACGATACCAGGTGGCTTAAATCCTGGCAGGAAAAGGACAGCGTCCATCGTAAGCTGATACTCAACAAAGAAAACCTCGGCTTCTCCGGTGCCGTAAACCAGGGCATCCGTTGGGTCATGGATCATAACATTGAATTCACTTTGCTTTTAAACAATGACACAAAAGTAGCTCCTGATTTTGTAGAGGTCCTGGAAAACCGCATGGATAAAGACAAGGCCAAAAAGGTATTTGCCATATCCAGCAAGATGGTAAAAATGCATGACCCTTCCATCATGGATGATGCCGGGGATCAGATGACGGTTCTTGGCTGGCAGTTCCAGAGAGGTTTGGACGAACCCTCCTCTCTTCCTGGATGGAATACCGAGTCAGAGGTTTTCTCCGCCTGTGCAGGGGCTGCAATGTACAGAACCGGGCATTTTGAAAAGGTAGGACTTTTCGACGAGAACCACTTTGCCTATCTCGAAGACATTGACCTTTGCTACAGGGCACAGCTATATGGCTACAAGGTTCTCTACTGCCCCGAGGCACTGGTCCATCACGTAGGTTCCGGAACCAGCGGCTCAAAGTACAATGCCTTTAAGGTTCGCCTGAGTGCAAGAAACTCACTGTATCTTCTCTATAAGAACCTGCCCCTGTTTATGGTGATACTTAACATTTTGCCTATCCTTGCAGGCTACCTTATAAAGATACTGTTCTTCACAAAAAAAGGCTTCTTAAAGTCCTACATAGAGGGCATCTTTGAAGCCTTCAGCAAGTTCAAAACTCTCAAAAAGGCAAAAATAAATGAGGTACCGCCCATGCGATACCTCACTCTGGAGTTAAGACTTATTGCCGCTACCTTTGAGTACGCTTCGAGACTAATGAGACGATATAGTCCAAAGGCTCGCGGTTAAAAATATAAGAAGCTATAAGGTATACAAGGACTCCTGTCACCATCTGAAGGATCAATGTCGGAACCGGTGCAAACCGGAGAAGCTCCACACTCCAGGCAGCCGCACCCATAAGCACTGAAACCACCAGGGAGGGCAATACCTCGATCCACTGCCTGAGTGGCCCGTAACCTATAAGCTTACCGTTCGGCCATGCATTGATGACGGTACAAAGATACTCGTCAATGACTTTAAGTATAAGCATTGGCCATATACCGAAAGGAAGACTCAAAAGCAGTATTACTATGCCGAGAGTCTTTTTTATCAGCTCCAGCTTCAGAAAAAGGTCGGATCTTCCCATGGCATTCATGACCTGAAGGTTGATGATGTGAATGGGATAGACCGCGTAGCTCACAGCCAGAAGTACAAGATACGGCGCCGCCACCAGCCATTTCTCTGTAAGCAGAATCAGTACAAGTGGTCTCGAAACCGCCGCGAGTCCCGCCATCATAGGGAAGATCACGAAGGCACTGAGCCTTATGGATCTGCTGGCCATACGCCGGAGCATTTCAGGATCATCCTGCTGCTTGCTGTAAGCCGGAAGCATTACCGACTGAATGGCAGTGGAAAGATTCGTTGCGATGATCTTCGGGAACTGCTCACCTCTGTTATAGGCTCCGAGGTCGGCACTTGAGTACTTTTTGCCAATGATCAGGCCGTAAATATTCTGCCACACCGCATCGATAAGGCCGGAGGCAAGTATCTTCCAGCCGAAGGAAAAGAGCTGCCTGAGACGCCCTGTGCGGAACAGAAGGTGAGGATACCACCTTACGGTGAAGAGCATCACTATCATAAGTGAGAAGTAGTAGGATATCTGCTGGGCAGCCATGGCCCAGACTCCGAAGCCCTGCATGGCAAGGGCGATGGACACAGCTCCGGAAATGATAACCGCTATCATGGTTGACTGAAAGAGCTGCCTGAACCTGAGATTTCTCGCAACAAAGGCTGTCTGTATGGACACGATTGCTCCCGGGAAAAGAACGATTCCCATGGCTCTCACAAGCTCTCTCAGCACCGGAATCCCGTAGTAACCGGCTATCCAGGGTGCTCCAGCAAAGAGCACCAAATAGCACCCAAGCGCCAGCAGCATGCTGATCCAGAAAACCGAGCTGTAATCCTCTTCCTTTATATCCTTCCCCTGTACAAGAGCCGTTGCAAATCCGGACTGCACAAAGGTATTTGCTATTGTTATAAATATGGTGATAAGACTGATGGTTCCGTACTCGGTGGGAGTCATGAGTCTCGCCAGTATGAGGGCAACCACAAACTGCACTCCCTGGGAACCGCACTGCTCCAGCACTTTCCAGAAAAGCCCGCTTATCACCTTGCTTTTCAAATTATTATCTGCCATTTTTCCTGTTTCGCAGCCACTTGTAAAGCTTCGGCATGCGATATTCAAATCCTATAAAAAATCTGTCTCGGAAGTTAAGCTCACTAAAGAACGCTTTGTTCTCCGGTTTAAATATTTCCTTAAAGTCCCGGACATTGACCTTTGTGAGGAACTCGTTTCGTCCCCCTGCCCTCATGGCAGCCTCATGGAATCTGCCACCGGTTGCTTCATCGAAACGCCGGTACATCTTCCAGAGATCCTCCGCAAACTTTTCCTGTTTTCTAATGTAGTCGCCGGTCATCTGGCTCTCAGTCCAGGAGCCCCCTATGGCGAAACGATAAACGCTCATGGGCTCATCGAAATAGTAACTGTCCCCGGCTGCCGCCGCCATAAGCTCCAGCGGTCTGTCACCAACAGGACAATCCACATAGTAATCCGGCAGTTTTTCAACGATTTCCCGCCTCAAAAGGAAGCTTGCAAAGGGTGAACCCACTGCCTTATCCACAAGCTCCTCCGGTTTAACCACACAGGATTGTTTATAAGGCCTCATCAGCTCTCCGTTTACAAGAGCCCCGTCTTCAGATATCACCTTCGCAGAATGGAAAGTAAATACACACTCCGGATGCGCCTCCATATAGGAAACCTGCTTTTTCAGCTTCTCCGGATCGCACCAGTAATCATCCCCGTCAGTAAGAGCCACATATTTCCCCACAGCCCTCGGAAAGTTAAAGGCCCCGGAAATATTGGTAATCCCCTTACTGTACTGATTCTCTGTTCTCAGTATCGGCTTGATGATATCCGGATACCTCTCCTGATACCCTCTGATGACCTCCTGGGCATTGTCCGTAGATGCATCATCATGGATCAGGACTTCGATCTCGAAATCCCTCTCCTGCCACAATATATGGTCGAGACACTCACCGATATACTTCCCATGATTGTAGGTCACCACGCAGACAGAAACCATTATTGGCTTATTTTTGGTTTTCCCAACTTGAGTTTCTATTTCATCCATCAACTAACCTTCTATTTCACAACAATATAGTACCTACCTAATATGACTCGGAGGAAAATGCAAGGGATGGGTGACTAGGCTTGCGAGTATTATCAGCGTTTCGTAAGAAATGCTGATGCCCCCTGGCGGCGAGGCTGTTTCGACGTAAGTCGAAATCAAGCGAAAATGCCAGCGCGACCAAAGGAGCGCATTTAAATGGCATTTTCTCCTTGTATCTCGTGGGCCGTCGCACGTCCCTTGCATTTTCCGGAGTTTATAGATAACTCACCTTATAAAGAGACACTCCCCCACGGTTCTATGGAACATGTTGTAAGTGAAGCCATATCTCAGAATAATGAAAATCTTCCCAAGGCGGCTTCTTTCCTGAATACTCACAAAATTCTCCAGCAGCGCCTTTTGCTTCGCGGTGAGCCGGTCCCCATAGATTTCCAAAAAGCACCGGGCCTGCTGAAACATCTCCTCATAAACCCTGCGGGAATGCTCATCCATCTCAGCCTTGCTCTTTCCGTCTTTTCTGCAGATGCCGAAGCGGCCAAGGATTTCCATGATGCGGGAGCCCTTCTCAGCCCCGAGAACATTGTTCCCATGCTGCCTGTACTTATAAAGAGACTCCGGCACGAAACGAATCTGTCCAAAGGCTGCCGCTACAAGGGCTATCCACTGATCATGCATGACACAATGCTCAGGCTCCCTGTCTATAAGCTTTGCAAGGGTCCGGTTTATCATCATGGCCCCGCCCACAACATTGTTCTGAACCAGCAGCTGATTCAGCTTCTTTCTCGCGGGAGTCATTTTCTGATACTCCACATAGCTTGGGGAGATAGGATTAAGCTCCTGATCCACAACCTCGGAATCACAATGCACAAGAAGCGGTTTATCATCTCCGTAAACCGCCTCCAGCACCTTCATCTGTTTAAGTGTCTTCTCGACCTTGTCCGTATTCCATACATCGTCCTGATCAGAAAGCATGATGTATTTGGATTCTCCGTACCTTTCCTCTGCCAAAAGCTTCAAAAAATGCTTCTGTGCGCTTCCGCAGGGAGGATTTTGTTCCAATATCTCTATCCTTCCGGGATGAACCTCACTTATAGCTTCAACAATCCCGAGTGTCCCATCCTTTGATCCGTCATCCGATACAACTATCCTAAGGTCTTCATAACTCTGCCCAAGGATAGAATCAATCTGCTGCTTTACATAGCTTTCGCCATTGTAGGTGCATAAAAGCACAGTAACCTCATACACTTTATTTTTTACCTCTTCTCCATTATCTTCCGAATGATACTGTCATCTCCCCAAACCGCCTTACTGTCATAAGGTCTGTCCGGAAATGCTCCGTACTTTAGGCTAATGCTGTAGCCATTTTCCTTTATGAAATCCTCAACTCTTGTGGCAAGCTTCTCCGGGTATCCCGAGCAGGCATTGATGACACCCTGATACTCCTTCTGCTCGATAACAGCCGCGAGCATCTCACAGAATCTGTCATAATCGATGAAATCCCACTGGTTCTGTCCCATGGTGAAAGGAAATTCCTTGTCCCCGCGCTTTTCCGCAGCAGTGATCTTCGAAAAAATGGAGCAGCCATGCTCGGAATTTCCGACGATGTAGTAGCCTCTCACCCACTGTAAAACCGTAGGTTTATTCTTACAAATAAGCTCCAGTGACTGACGAAGGGCATTTTTGGAAATGCCGTAAAGAGACTGGGGATTGCAAGGCGTATCCGGCTTGATGGAGCCCTCAAAAAAACCTATCTCATGCATGGAACCCATTACTGCCATCTGACTTATTCCTGATTCCACAAGTTTCTCAAGAAAAGCAAAATGCTTAGGCAGATCATTAATGTGTGACGGATCATTGTGCACGAAACCGTTCTTCCATGCCAGATGAAAGCAGGCATCGGGTCTTCCGAAAAACTCGAAAGGATCCTCAAGAGAAAAGAGGTCTGCCTCTTTAAGCTCTGCTCTTTTGTCAACGATATCAAGCTTAAAGTCCGAAGCTATAACCTGATTTCCGTCATCAAGCAGCTGCTTCACCAGCCCCTGACCGATATATCCGTTTGCACCTGTAACAAGAATCTTCATTCCAATCTCCATTCCGCCTGCTAGCAGCGGTACAAATAGTGATAAAAAGTGTTTTCTCACTATCTCTATACTGTAAATCTTTTGCTTAAAATAATCATATGGCAATGGACCTTACACATCATATGCTAATAGTCGTACGAACCACTCGGTACATTCGACAGCATTGATTTACTAATTTCTAATCTTTACTTCCCAGGATATCCCTGAGGAATCCATCCAGACTGTATCTCTCATACACCTCTTCGGGAATCTCCTTATAAGGCGCTTCTATAAACTCCTTCGGCACAGAAAAGTCCTCGGGGTCATAAATGTAAACATTCTCCTTGCAATAGAAGTCCGTGTCCAGAATGTGCCTGTTGTTGGTGATGAGTTTGCATCTGTGTCCCACCGATTCAATAGTTCTCATGCTGAGACCGTTTTGCTGAGGAAAAGTGTAATCCACAAAACACCTTGTATGATTGTAGATATCATTGGTCTTTTCCATGGGAAGGGAATCAAAATGCAAAGCCTCCCGGGCCCCCTTATACAAAGGATTTCTCTTAAGAACCGCTTCTTTAATATACTGAAGCTTCGGCACATAAATATACCCGAAGAGATTTTTCCCGTAGCGCTCCGCAAGCTCCTTAAGCTTTATGAGAATCTGCATGCGTCTCGTATGCATGGAGCATAAAAATATAAGATCGTAACGCTTGTCCTCTGAGCTTTGGCATTCTTCCTTCTTAAAAAATAACGGTCTGTAATTCCAGCCGTACTTCTCCGAATCCACCGGATCAAATGTGTAAATCTCATCAAACTGAGGATTCAGCCTTGTCTGATCCGGAAATGTGGATACGCTGTCCCATTGATAAATCTTGAAAGTCGCGGCCCTGAATCTTTCCCGAAGCCGCTCAATGACCCGGTCTGTCATCCATTGGCCCTTTATAACAAAAACAGTGTCAATGTCTTCCGGAAGCTTTGAAATCACGCCCTCATAGTAATCAAACACCAGCCTGTCCCTTAAGCCCTTTGTGTAAAACATCACCAGCTTGTTATAGAGACTGTGGGCATGAAGGTTGGAATCCACTAAGAATACCTCTTCCCCTGCTTCCTCAAGTTTCCTTTTTATGTCTTTCTCATAATTATAGAAATAGGGCATTATGAGAAGGATCTTCTTATTTTCTAACTTTATCATTGTAATACTTGTCCGAAATAAACTGACGCACAGGAGGTGCCAGGAAGGTGATAATGTTCATGGCATGGTAAGCAACCATGAAAGCTTCCTTTCCCTTCACCTTCTTTGCATCGGCAAATGGTGTCTGTTTAAGATATTTATCATAGGCGAGACTGTAGTGATTCAGGTTTCCTCTGTTCCAGGGGCGTTCATCCGAAGCATAGTGCACTATGTGTGGATGATGCTTTGCAAGCCTGAAGCTCTCCTTGGACTCACCCTTTCCGTAAGCCGCTGACTTCTCCACCAGAGTCTCGTATCTGAAATAGTAGTAATTGGTAATAAAATCGTAGGTCTGACCTACTCTTTTTATACGGCCCTTAAGCATATGATTAAGGATGTCCTGATCATTAAATGGAAGCTTTCCACCCATGGTGTTGTAATACTCAAGGCAGTTGGTTTCCATGTCTTCAGATCTCCAGGCGGAAAGATTGAGAAGGATCATACCTGCATTAAAGTAGTTATCCTCCTCCGTCAGCCCCACCAGCTCCTTTACTTCAGGATAAATGGTAGGCTCAGCCGCCATAGCTGCGATATCGTCATTTAGCCTCAGACCATAAAGCCCCGAAATATCCCTGAGCACAACCGTGTCACAATCAAGATACAAAACCCTGGTAACTGTTTCCGGAAGTATGGAACCCATCAGCAGTCGCGCCAGAGTCGTGATACGAAACTTCCCTGTATCAAGCCCGTAAATCCTGTCCTTAAGATCCTGCATCAGACCTTCTATCGGGTAGAACTCAACCTTTCTCCCATAGAATTTCGCCATCTCTCCGATCTTCTGCCTGTTTTCTTCAGAAATACCATCGGACAGCACATGAAAATTAATCTCATTTTCCTTATTATGTTCGATCAATGATGCCATGGAAACCGCCATGTGCTGGCAGTAACCGTCATCAGTCGCGTAAACAATATTCATAAATTATTTCCTTACATAATCTAAAAGGGCTCGGCCCTTACGGGTCGAGCCCATCAAGCGCCTTTCGGCACTTGATATACTACTATCATTTTAAAGTTAATTCAAGATTACTTATGAATTCCCAAACAGTCCCTTCGGCTTCTCACCGCTGAGCTTTCGCTGCTCTACGCGCTTCTTTCCGGCTTCCTCAGCCACATCCTTGAAGTACAGACGGTTAACCGCACTGAAGAGAGCTCTGATGGAAGAACGTGTGATATTGGAAGAAAGTCCCACACCATAGCTGGTCTTTCCTGTTTCGATATCAAGAAGATGAATATATGATACCGCCTTAACATTGGTACCTGAACCAAGAGCATGCTCCTGATAATCGATAACCTTGGCCTTGATGCCGATCTCATGGTTAAGACCCGTAAGAACCGCATCGATAGGTCCGTTTCCGACACCACCAAAGTTCTTCATCTCGCCACGGTTCATGTAAGTAACATTGGCAAGAGTTGTGAAACTGTCGTCGCCCTCGTTCTCGGTATCCGTTGTACGTATATTCTTGAAGTGGATAGGTTCCTTGGTCTGTACGTAGCAGGCATCGAAGATATCGAAGATCTCCTGAGGTGAAACCTCTCCCTCCTGCTCCGAAACAAACTGGATGTAATCCGCAAACTCTCTCTGCATTCCCTTAGGAAGCTTGTAGCCAAACTGGGAATCCATAATGAAGGCAACTCCGCCCTTTCCGGACTGGGAATTGATACGTACTATCGGCTCGTACTTTCTTCCTATATCTGCAGGATCGATAGGAAGATAAGGAACCTCCCAGATCTCACTATTTCTGTCCTTCATTGCCTTAACGCCCTTATTGATGGCATCCTGATGTGATCCTGAAAATGCTGTGAAAACAAGCTCACCTGCATAAGGGGCTCTCGGATGGATGCTCATCTTTGTGCATCTCTCGTAAACCTCCTTTATAGGGTTAATGTCTTCGATATTAAGCTTTGGATCCACACCATGTGAAAACATATTGTAGGCAACTGTGAGAATGTCTACATTACCGGTTCTCTCGCCGTTTCCGAAAAGTGTTCCCTCAACACGATCTGCTCCTGCAAGAAGGGCGAGCTCTGTGGAGGCAATGCCCTCCCCACGGTCATTGTGAGGATGAACGGAAACGATAACATGCTCACGGTGCTTTAAGTGATTGCACATATACTCGATCTGATCGGCATAAACATTGGGAGTATTCATCTCCACAGTTGATGGCAGGTTAATGATGACTTCTCTGCCCTTTCCGCACTCCCAGGCATCCAGTACTGCGTTGCATATTTCAGCCGCAAAGTCCATCTCCGTTCCCGTAAAGGACTCGGGTGAATATTCAAGACGGATAGTTCCGGGGAAATCCTTGGCATACTTCTTTACAAGCTGTGTACCTGTAAGAGCGATGTCAATGATCTCCTGCTTTGACTTTCCGAAAACCACATCTCTCTGAAGAATGGATGTTGAATTGTAGATATGAACGATAGCCTTATCAAGACCCGCAAGACACTCGAAGGTTCTTTCCAGCAGCTCTGCGCGGCACTGAACCAGTACCTGCACGGTAACGTCTGACGGGATCATCTTGCGCTCGATGAGCTGACGCAGGAAATCATACTCGATCTGTGATGCTGCAGGGAAACCAACCTCGATTTCCTTGAAGCCAAGCTTTACCAGCATCTGGAAGAATTCTATCTTTTCTTCAACACTCATCGGATCCACCAGTGCCTGGTTACCATCACGAAGATCTACAGAGCACCATACAGGTGCCTCTACGATTTCTTTGTCCACCCATGTTCTTTCCGGATACTTGAATGCCGGAAATCTTCTGTAACGCTTGTAATTCAACATAATCTCATTCCTTTCGCATGAAGAACCTAAGCCCACAACCGCCATTGGTCCTTCACTATTATGCATTTGATTCATCAGTAGGTTTAAATCTTGCCTAATATAAATCGTAAGTGGGCGTAAAATGCATTTTCCGCCCACTTAATTATAGCCTTATTAATCGTTCAGCACTAGACCCAGTTCTTTCATAACATCTATAACCTGGGATACATATTTCTCGCATTTCTCCATGGTATCCGCCTCAACCATGACTCTTACAAGAGGCTCTGTTCCGGAAGCTCTGAGAAGGATTCTTCCGTCTGAACCAAGCTCCTCCGTAACCTTATCAACCGCAGCAAGAACCTTCGGATCCTTCTGTGCCTTTTCCTTGTCCTCAACCCTTACATTCTTAAGGAGCTGAGGGAATACGGTAAACGGTGCTGCCAGATCCTTAAGGGACTTCTTCATCGCCAGCATCGTCTCCATAACCTTTATGGAGGTAAGGATTCCGTCACCGGTGGTTGCATGTCTCATGAAGATAATGTGCCCTGACTGCTCTCCTCCGAGAGAGAAGCCATTCTGCAACATGTTCTCATAGACAAATCTGTCACCAACCTGTGTCTTTTCATACTTAATGCCTACGGCATCCAGTGCTTTGTAGAGACCAAAGTTGGACATTACCGTTGTAACGATGGTGTCGTCCTGAAGCTGTCCTTTTTCCTTCATATAACAACCGCAGACATACATGATCTGGTCTCCGTCAATGAGATTACCCTCTGCATCCACAGCAAGACACCTGTCCGCATCTCCGTCATAAGCAAATCCCACATCACAGCCCTTTTCCACAACAAATTTCTGAAGAGACTCAATGTGTGTGGAACCGCAATTATCGTTAATGTTTGTTCCGTTTGGCTCGTTATGGATAACGAAGGTATCTGCTCCGAGAGCATCAAAAACGGATTTTGCAATGGAAGAAGCTGAACCGTTTGAACAGTCAAGGGCAACCTTCTTGTCTTTGAAGCTCTTTGTTGCAAGTGAAATGAGATAGCCTATATAACGGTTTCTTCCTGCCGCAAAGTCTACTGTACGGCCGATCTTATCCTTTGTTGCCAGAGGCACCTCAGGGGTTTCACCTTCAAGATAAGCTTCTATCTCAGAAATAACATCCTCTCCAAGCTTTTCTCCGTTTCCGTTTATAACCTTTAAACCATTATCGTAGTAAGGATTATGTGAAGCTGAAATCATAACAGCGCAGTCAAAATCCTCGGAACGTGCCACATAGGCAACAGATGGTGTAGTTGTTACATGAAGAAGATATGCATCTGCTCCGGTTGCTGTTATACCTGCAGCAATGGCATACTCAAACATGTAACTTGAACGACGGGTATCCTTTCCGATAACGATACGGCATCTTTCTCCGTCCTTCTTGTCTTTTCCATAGTACCAGCCAAGGAACTTACCTACACGGAATGCACTGTCCGCTGTAAGATTGACATTAGCCTCACCTCTGTAACCGTCTGTTCCAAAATATTTTCCCATTATAAAAGCTCCTTTAAATTCTATACTCCGACAGGAAGGCTATCCTCCTTCTGATGAAAGTCGGCGTAAGTTCTTTATATATTAAATTTCCGCTAGGTGAACTTTTTCCTGACAGTATACAGGCACCCTTCAACATATTTACTATGTGCCTCTGTAATGCAGAAAAGGACTGCCATTAAGGCAGTCCCGTTATCCTCATATCTCTATATCTTTTAATGCTTCAAGATATCTTGATAATGCATCCTGCCATGTCGGAAGCGGCTTAAATCCATTCTCAACAAGTTTTGACTTATCCAGTCTTGAATTAAACGGACGGGCAGCCTTACTGAGTCCGTACTCTTCAGTGGTAACAGGAATAACCTCTGTAGTAAGACCTGCCTGCTTATAGATTTCCTTTGTGAAGTCATACCAGCTGATATATCCGCCCTCATTTGTGGCATGATAATATCCGTACTTATCTGTCTCAAGCATATCCACAAGAAGTACCGAAAGATCCAGGGTATAGGTAGGTGTGCCGATCTGATCATTAACCACACGGACAGTATCATGAGTCTTTCCTACATTGAGCATGGTCTTGATGAAGTTCTTTCCGTTGAGTCCGAATACCCAGGCGATACGTACTATAAAGTACTTATCAAGGGTCTCTGAAACCGCAAGCTCTCCTCCAAGCTTTGTCTCTCCATAGTAGTTAAGGGGAGCGTAGTCCTTACAGTCCGGCTTCCAGGGCTCTGTGCCCTGACCGTTAAATACATAGTCGGTAGAAATATAAATCATTTTGGCATCAAGCTTCTTTGCCACATCGGCGATGTTCTGAACGCCGTCAACATTGATGGCCTTAACCTTTGCCTTCTTGTCTTCATCCTCTGCAAGATCAACTGCTGTCCACGCCGCGCAGTGAACGATAACATCCGGTTTGATATCGGATATAACCTTATCCACCTGCTCACGGTCTGTAATATCCATGGAAACATAGGGAAGCTTTGTGACCTCGCTTCCGTCCTGTATACCGCTGTAAACAGGTGCTATGTCTGAACCGATTCCCTCGTGCCCTCTTTTGGACAGCTCATTCATAACGTCATGTCCGAGCTGTCCGCCGACACCGGTAACAAATACTTTCACGTTTTTGTACTCACTTTCTATTATTTCACGATGTAAGTGGTCAGGCATTAACATCGAATCGTTTCCCGATCCGTACCTGCACCATCACTTATCACTGAGTCCCTTGCCTTCAACATACATCTTATCAAAATAGCTCTGATATTCACCGGAAATGATGTGCTCCCACCACTCCTTGTTGTTGAGATACCAGTCAATGGTTACAGGGATTCCTGTGTCGAAGGTATACTCCGGCTTCCAGCCAAGCTCTGTCTCCATCTTTGTAGGATCCATAGCATATCTCTGGTCGTGTCCCGGTCTGTCCTTAACATACTCGATAAGTGACTCGGGCTTTCCGAGAGCCTTAAGGATGGTCTTTACAACCTCAAGATTTGTTCTCTCATTGTGTCCGCCGATGTTGTAAACTTCACCTACTTTACCGTTACGGACGATAAGGTCGATGGCCTTGCAGTGGTCTGTCACATACAGCCAGTCGCGGACATTGGCACCGTTTCCGTATACAGGGATCTTCTCATCGTTAAGTGCTCTTGAGATAACCAGCGGGATAAGCTTCTCAGGGAAGTGATATGGTCCGTAGTTGTTTGAGCATCTTGAAATGGTTGTAGGGATACCGTAGGTTCTGTGGTATGCCATTACGAAAAGATCCGCTGATGCCTTTGATGCCGAATATGGTGATGATGCCTTGATCTTGTTGTCCTCTGTGAAGAAAAGGTCAGGTCTGTCAAGGGGAAGGTCACCGTAAACCTCATCGGTTGATACCTGATGATAACGCTTGATTCCATACTCCTTGCAGGCATCAAGCAGTGTAACTGTTCCTCCAACATTTGTCTGAAGGAAGATGCCGGGATCTGTTACTGAACGATCAACGTGAGACTCTGCTGCGAAGTTAATGATCACATCAGGCTTTTCCTCGGAAAAGAGCTTGAAGATGAACTCTCTGTCTGCGATATCTCCCTTTACAAACTTGTAGTTTGGCTTGCCCTCAAGTGGTGCAAGTGTCTCAAGATTTCCTGCGTAGGTAAGTGCATCAAGGCAGATCCACTGATCCTCGGGATAAGTATTAACAGCAAAATGCATGAAGTTGCCGCCGATAAAGCCGGCACCGCCTGTTACTATATATTTCATTATTTTGTTCCTCTCGTATTACTTTTGTAACTTTAAAAAGCTCATCTGAATTATATCCGCCATTTTACGATTCATGAATGGCAATAAGACCGGCAGATCATTATCAAAGAGCCATATATTCATTTTGAAAATTGCGGAAGCTTATCGTAATACTTGCCTTCCATAACGTCCTTGAGATAATGACCGTACTCATTCTTCTTGTACATTTCGTAAACTTCCCGGAGCTTATCAATGCTGATCCAGCCGTTATGATAAGCGATCTCCTCAAGGCAGGCAATCTTTCTATGCTCGTGGGTCTCTACGGTGCGGACAAAGTTTGTGGCATCCACAAGTGACTCATGGGTTCCTGTATCAAGCCAGGTAAAGCCCTGTCCCAGGAGTGTTACATCCAGCTCACCGTCCTCAAGATAGATACGGTTAAGGTCTGTGATCTCAAGCTCACCTCTTGCTGAAGGCTTAAGGTTCTTAGCGTAATTGACAACCTTGTTATCATAGAAATAGAGGCCTGTTACGCAGTAATTTGACTTTGGATGCTGCGGCTTCTCTTCAATGGAGATGGCCTTACCTGTATTATCGAACTCAACGATACCGAATCTCTCCGGATCGTCAACATAGTATCCGAATACTGTGGCACCCTTCTCTTTTGCGGCTGCACTTCTGAGAAGTCTCTTGAAGCCGTGTCCGGAAAAGATATTGTCACCAAGGATCATGGCTACGGAATCATCTCCTATGAAATCCGCACCGATGATGAAGGCCTGGGCAAGTCCGTCCGGTGACGGCTGCACTTTATATTGTAAACTGATGCCAAACTGACTTCCGTCTCCCAGGAGTTCCTCAAATCTCGGGGTGTCGTTTGGTGTGGAAATGATCAGGATGTCACGGATCCCGGCATTCATAAGAACGCTGAGGGGATAGTAGATCATCGGCTTATCATAAATCGGAAGTAACTGTTTGGAGGTTACTCTTGTAAGTGGATATAATCTTGTACCGGATCCTCCGGCAAGTATAATTCCCTTCATAAATTCTCCTTTTACTATCAGGTATGGTAAAGAACCCTTAAATTTGGGCATAGTTCACCCGACATGTATACATACTCTTTGGATTCTAACACAATCAATCGCTATATACAAACCGAAAAATTATTTAACCCCGGATAATAGCCCAAAAACCTGCAAAATGAGTGTTTCGGCGGTCTTGATTAGCAGGGTCTCACGTGTTATAGTCACTTAAATTCATTATAAGGAGCAAAAATGGCGGAGAATCTGCCATCAGATTTGCCCCTAAAATTTACATTGTTTATAGAAAGAATCAGCATATGTCAAAAAAGAAAGCACTTATCGCCATGAGCGGCGGTGTGGACAGTTCTGTGGCGGCTGCCCTTATGAGCGAAGCCGGCTATGACTGCATCGGCGTCACCATGAAATTATACAACAACGAGGATGTGAGCTATTGCCGCTCCAACACCTGCTGCACCTTGGAAGATACGGAAGATGCCCGTCAGGTAGCTTACAGACTCGGCATGCCCTATTACGTTTTTAATTTTACTGAGGATTTTGGAAAACAGGTCATTGAACGTTTTATAAAAACCTATGAAACAGGCGGAACCCCAAATCCCTGCATAGACTGCAACCGTTACATGAAGCATGAAAAGCTGTACTTAAGGGCAGAGACATTGGGCTGCGACCTCATAGTCACAGGGCACTACGCAAGGATAGAGCAGGACCCGGACACCGGCCGCTGGCTTCTGAAAAAGTCGCGTAATATTGCGAAGGACCAAAGCTATGTCCTCTACTTCATGAATCAGGATCAGCTAGCCCACACCATGTTTCCTCTGGGAAACTTTGCGACCAAAGATGAGGTCCGTGCAGAAGCGGAAAAACACGGTTTTATCAATGCGCACAAGCACGACTCACAGGACATCTGCTTTGTGGTGAACGGTGACTACGGAGATTTCATTGAGAGCTACATCGGAAAGAGCTTCGCCCCCGGAAACTTCATTGACACAGAGGGTAATGTCCTCGGAACCCACAAAGGCATAATCCGCTACACCATCGGTCAGCGGAAAGGCCTCGGTCTTGCCCTCAAGCAGCCCATGTATGTATGCGGAAAGGACATGGATAAGAATGAGGTCATCCTTACAACAGGTCCCGCACTTTTCTCAAAGGCACTTATCGCGGATCATTTCAACTGGATTCCTTTTGATGAACCGGAAGGGCCTGTACGTGTAACTGCGAAGACCCGCTACAAAGCAAAAGAAGTTCCCGCTACGGCAGAAGCCCTCCGGGACGAAAACGGTCAGCTCACAGGTCAGGTCAGAGTGACCTTTGATGAACCGGAACGTGCCATAGCAGCCGGACAGGCGGTGGTCCTCTACGATGGTGACATAGTAGTTGGCGGCGGAACCATAACAAAAGCCATAAGTTAAATCATTATTCAGTTTAGACACGCAGATCGCAGTTCTTCTGCGTGTCATTTCCCAAATCAAACTCTTTTGACGGCTAACACCATTCAAAAAAGCCAATGCTGCGATGCATGCAGCATTGGCTTTTTATTTATCAGCTGTCACAGCCTGTTTTTCGCAGCTTATATCTTTTATACAGGTTCAGAACCGAAAGGCAGTTTGCCCGGTCAGGCATTCACTTTTCTTTTCTGATCCGCCTCCCATATCATCTCTTCCAGAGTGCTGTACAGTCTTTCCGGATCTACGGGCTTTGAAAGATGGGCGTTCATGCCAACCTGAAGGGACCTCTGTACATCTTCGTCAAAGGCATTGGCTGTCATGGCAATGATAGGCACTGTCTTGGAATCATTTCTTTCCAGTCCGCGTATGGCCTGGGTTGCTTCAAGTCCATCCATGACCGGCATCCTGACATCCATGAGGATAGCATCATAGAAGTCAGGCTCACTTTTTTCAAACAGCTCAAGGGCATCCTTTCCATTCTCGGCATGATCTGTCAGAATTCCCTTTGAAGACAAAAGCTCCTTCATGATTTCGGCATTTATAAATATATCCTCTGCAAGAAGAATATGTTTTCCGTCAAGCTCTGCCTTTTCTCTTTCCTTCAGCATCGCGATATTGTTCCTTCTCGCAAGAAGCTCAAATTCTTTTATTACATCCGAGGCATGAAGCGGTTTATTGATGAAATGATCCACTCCTATACTCCTGGCATCATCCATTATTTCTTCCCAGTTATATGAAGTCAGGATGATGAGCATTGTATTCTTATCATATTGACGTCTTATTTCCTTTGCCACCTCAAGTCCGTCCTTATCCGGCATTTTCCAGTCAAGGAGTATCATATTATACGGCTCCATCTTTGTTTGCTGAACTTCAAGCATATGCAGGGCACTTTCACAGCTGGAGCAGGTGTCAGCTTTTATGCCCACCTCTTCCAGCATAACTCTGGTGTGCTCAGCGGAAATCTCTTCATCATCCACAACAAGAACTCTTATATCCTTAGGATTGATAACCACATCATCAGCAGAATCATGATCACTGTTTTTTAATGTAACAATGACTGTAAAAATGGTTCCCACACCCTTCTTCGATTTAACTGTTATGTCACCGTTCATGAGATCCACTATGTTTTTGGTTATAGCCATGCCCAGTCCGGTGCTGCCATACTTGTTATTTCTGCTGCTGTCCTCCTGTGAAAAGGTTTCAAATATCTTTGGAATGAAAGCTTCATCCATACCTATTCCGGTATCACTGATGGTAAATTTTATAGTGGATTTGTCATTATAAACAGCCGTTCTCTCCACTTCCAGATTGATATTTCCCGGAGCTTCCGTAAACTTAATGGCGTTACTCAGTATATTGATGATAACCTGCTTAAGCTTCATGTTATCTCCGATGTAGTAGTCAGCCACACCGCCGGAAACCTTGCATTCATATTTAAGTCCCTTGTCATTACACTGGGTCATGACCAGTACATTTATCTGATCGAGAATATCCCGTAATGAGAACTCATCATTCCGGATAACCAGTCTTCCGGATTCAATACGGCTCATATCAAGGATATCATTGATAAGACCCAGAAGATGTCGGGCACTGTCTCCGATCTTACTGAGGTACTCCCTTATATCCTGATCCATGTTTTCCTTCCGGAGAGCAAGGTTATCAAGACCTATGATGGCATTCATAGGTGTACGTATCTCATGGCTCATATTTGAAAGAAATAAAGTCTTTGCCTTGTTAGCTTCCTCAGCAGCCTTAAGGGCATCCATGAGAGCTTTGTTCTTCAGCATGGATTCCCGCATCTCTTCATCGATATTGGTAAGTCCGAGGCCAATGGCATGAACCATGTTATCATCACGGTCCTCAGCATGCCTCACACCCGCCACACGAATCATCTCATAATACTCTTTTCCATCTCTTCTCGCCAGATAACGGTAAGCCAGGATAGCCTTTGAAGCCAGTCCTTCCCTGATGTTGTCAGGTTCGATGAATTCAAGGAAGCCTTCCCTGTAGTCTTCATCCACAACATGCTCGGCATACCATTTAAAACGCTCATGATAAGGAAAATGAATACCTTCCTTAGTCTGCTGTTTATCTTCCGGATCTTCTCTGTAGCAGACACCGTCATCATTATCCAGATCGACGTGGTAAACACTTCTGTAATCAGATGAAAGAGCGGTTATCATCTTATCCTGCTGATTCCACTTATCCGTTATATCGGAGATAAATGCATAAAAGAGCCCACCATGAACATCGGAACGGACATAGTGACCATAATCCTCTACCCATCTGATCTCGCCGTCTTTTCTTCTGATTCTGTATTCTACATGGTCAGACTCATCCTTCCGCTCACCAACCTGTTTTGTGATAGAGTTGGAAACCATATCATAGTCATCAGGATAAACCATACCCCTGAAGTTATAGCCGGTCAGTTCTTTGAAGCTTTCGATGTCTTCACAGCCGTATATTTCAAATACAGCCTTATTGGCATACAGAATTTCTTCCCTGCCTGTTGCTTTGTATATAAAAAAGCCACCCGGAAAATGTTTGCCTATCTGCTCCAGTACTTCCAAAGCCTCTTTTTCATGTTCAAAGTGTTTTCCCAACATAGTAGCATCCTCTTTAGTCGCATAATGCCGTCAGTTGCTCTTTCATTGCATTTATCTCACTCAAAAGCGGAGAATAATCCATCTCGGTTCCATTTCTTAAATAGTCTGTTATCTCACATACCTTTTCATACAGCGGTGATAATGACAGATTCCCCAATATACCCTTAAGTGAATGCGCAGCTTCAAAACCCGTTTTGAAATCTCCTGCCGCAACAGCCTCAGCCATCCGGTCAAAATCAGGCTGCTTTGGCACTGTGGAAACAAGTCTCAGATACAAGGATTCCTTTCCGGCGCATCTTCCGAGACCGGTAGCTGTATCTGCTCCGAATTCAACAAGCTTTTCAATTGTTATCATTTTTCTCTACCTCTTTTTTTATAAAGTCTTCAAACTTTTCCACCGGAACGGGCTCGGAAAAATAAAATCCCTGAACGATCTCACAGCCCATACCCTTTAAGGTTTTAAGCTGCTCCTCATCTTCAACACCCTCTGCCACAACCGGAACATTAAGGAATCTTGCTATTCCTATGACGATCTCAACAAGCATAAGACTCTTCTCATCCTTGTTCAGATTTCCCACAAAGCTCCTGTCCAGCTTGAGTACATCCACAGGAACATTCATTATCATATTAAGAGAGGAATATCCTGAGCCGAAATCATCTATTTCTATTATGAGTCCTTCACTTCTCAGCTTCTCTGTGATTTCCATAACCTTTGCTGCATCATCGGCATAAGCGGATTCTGTTATTTCAAGCATCAGATCCTTTTCTGTTATGCCATTATCCGAAAGCACCTTATGAAGCTTTTCCTCAAGCTGTGGGTCAAATACATCTATCCTTGAGACATTGACAGAAACAGGAAGGGTGAAACCAAACTTCTTTTTCCATTCGTTCACCTGACATGCAGCCCTGTCCCATACATAATTATCCACCTTCTGGATAAGACCGTGATGTTCAAAGAGAGGAATAAAATCACAGGGACTGATCATGCCAAGCTCCGGATGCTTCCAGCGAACCAGTGCTTCTGCGCTGCTAAGCTTTGGAGTATCCCCTGTAATGTCGTACTTCGGCTGGTAATAAATCTCGAAGTCATGATTCTTTATGGCAGAATCCACATCCTTTATCAGCCTCTCGTTATAAACGGATTTTTTGTGAAATTCCTTGTCATAATAGGATACGGATGACAGGAAGTCTCCACGTATCCGGTCACAGGCATGCTGTGCCCTGTCAAATCTGTCCTCAGCCGCTATATTCATATCAGCATCCTGATAAATACCGGCTCTCAAACGTACCTTCAGATCACCGAAGGCTTTATCCAGCTGCTCCTGCAGGAACTCAACTCCCTTTTCTTTTTCGTCATGCTCACAGTAAACATAAAAGGTATCGGCCATAGGTCTGCTGGCTATGATCAGGCTGCTGCGGAAGGCGTCATTTATGGAGTCAGCCACTTTTTGCAGGACTCTGTCTCCGGTACCTCTGCCATACATCTCATTTATCAAACGAAAATGATTTATATTCAGCACCAGGACATCTCTTTTACCATCCCTTATGTAGGTATCGATCCTTCGGATATACTCAAAGAAATATTCTCTTGAATAAAGGTCTGTCAGAGGATCCCTTTCGGTTGAACGAATGATACGCGCATCCTCCGAGAGCTTTATGATTCTTTCGCATCTTGCAAGTATAACCTCAGGCATATCGTAGGGTTTTGTAATAAAGTCAGCTGCGCCCTGCTTTATACTGTCAACTTCAGCATCCCTTTCCGAGGTCATGACAATGACCGGTATGGATTTCAGGTTAGGGTCGTTTCTGATTCTTTCCAAAAGCTCCGAACCGCTGAGGACAGGCATGATAAGATCAAGCAGAATGAGGGAGTATGCGGAAGGCGCAAGCTTCTCCCAGGCTTCGTTACCATCACAGGCATAATCCACTTCATATTCATCCATCAGGATGTTACCAAGAATCTCACGGTTAATATATTCATCCTCAACGATAAGGACTTTTCGTTTTATATTCTGATCCTCGTAAAAATTTCTCATAGCTCTAACTCCTTCTCAGCGCCTCGCCTATTATTTCCGACATAACATCAACATCCAAAGGTTTTGGGATATGTCCGTTCATCCCCAGTTCCTTAGACTTGTCTTTATCTTCCTTCATTGTATTGGCCGTCATGGCAATGACAGGTATGCCGGAATAAGCTGTATCCTCCATTCCGCGGACAGCCTTGGTAAATTCATATCCATCCATGACCGGCATCTGAATATCTGTGATGATAAGGTCATAGTATCCCGGAGGGGCACTTTTATATTTGTCAAAAGCTTCTTTTCCATCCACAGCAGACTCAACCACAAATCCCATATCCTCAAGAAGCATCACGGCGATTTCACGGTTTATATCCATATCCTCCGCAAGAAGGATCCTTTTTCCGGACAGATCCTCACCGGAACTGTCTTTTTCTTCCGTGACTTCACTATCTTCCTGCTTTTCTGTAACGGGATAGGTGAGTCTTACGATAAATTCAGACCCTTTTCCGATTTCCGTAACAACATCGATGGTTCCGTTCATGGCATCTACTATACTCTTTGTGATAGCAAGCCCGAGTCCTGTTCCGTTAATGCCGCTTTCCGTGGAGGTTCTGGCCCTCTCAAAGGGTTCAAACATGCCCTTTGCAAATTCCTTGTCTATTCCGATTCCGTTGTCCTTCACACTTACCGTATACTCGGAATATCCGTTCTCATCCACCGGCGACTGGGTGAGAGCAACCGAAACTTCCCCACCCCTGTCTGTAAACTTGCAGGCATTGCTTATTAGATTCATAAATATCCTCATGAAATGAGTCTTATCAAATACAGCAAGAGTATCCGGTATGACATCCATTTCCAGAGAATACTTTATTTCCTTTTCCATCATCTGTTCATAAAAGAGCTCGTACGTCTCTCTTACTACCTTGGAGATATCATTTTCTTCATTTTTCAGTTCTATCTTTCCGTTCTCCGCACTGCTCATATCGAGAACATCATCGATTATACCGAGAAGCTGCTTTCCGGCAGTATCTATCTTTTCTGCATACTGCCTGTCTGAATCAGTTGTATTCTCATCATTCATCATAATATGCGTGAAACCGAGAATTACATTCAAAGGTGTCCTGATATCATGTGACATGTTGAAAAGAAATCTGGTTTTGGCACGGTTGCTTTCCTCCGCTCTCATTTTCTGAAGCTCCAGTTTCTTTTCACGTTTATTCATGGTCTTGTAGATACTAAAGAGAAAGACAAGACTTATGAGATTCATTCCGAACTGAACGAAAGCATCCCTCGTATGAACCCTGCTTATTATCATGATCTGTTTTTCCACAAATGCCCCGGTGGGATCTGCGATATTCAGAACATTATGTTCCTGTTCCTCTTTATAGTATGTCTCCACACGTTCAATGGTTTTTCTTGTCACATCAACATCGGACTGCTTTATCCAGGCAAACGAGATAAGGAAAACGAAAAACATAAGACCTACCCATACAACAGCGGACTTTCCGAAGCGCTGCTGCTCATCATTGCTGAATACCTGATAAAAGAATGCAAATCCGAGTACTACCCATCCCGCAAGGATGAGATATGTCTCTGTCTGAATAGCTCCTGAAGAGAAGAATAAAAATTGCAGAATGATAACAAGGGAAATGACGATTCCCACTGAACCCATGATATATTCTCTTTTTCTGTTTTCTTTTCCGGCGATAACAAAGACCGCCGCAGAGGTATAAAGATAAGCTATGGAAGCTCCGAGGGTATTAACGTCGATGATCCATCCTATGGCGCTTCTTCCGAGAAGCGGAATGAACACTGACAAAAGGATAAGAAAACAAAAGGCATTACGGGGATTTCCATCATTATCCAACACTTTAAACCATGGTGGCAAAATCCCTTCATCGGCCATGGAATAAATGAGTCTGCCGGCAGCAACACTGTTACCGATAAGACCTGTAAGGATAGCGGAGCAGGCAGCAACACCAAGCACAACTACCCCGGATTCGCCCATAACAGAATACACCGCGTAAAACACCGGAAGACCATTGATTCCGTCCATTTTTCCGATTTCGTAAATATAAGCCTGCAGAGAAGGGAACTCTGACGGGTAACTGAAAGCCGGAACAAGAGAAAGCAAAATATATGCAATTGCACTGGTGATAACTGAAACCACAAGAATTTTTCCCGTAAATCCGGGGTCAAACCTCAACTCACCGGCAGAATGGGAAACAGATTCAAAACCTACGAATGCCCACGGTGTAAGCATGATAATGCCCCAAACCTGTATCATGGGAGGTTTCCCACTTCCGGAAAAGGACATAACCTCACCAAATGTAAACGTGGAATGGCTGAGAACCATAAAAAAGCAGAAAATAATGCCGAACAGCATAAGAACAGCTCCTGCAACCTGAATAGCTGCAGCAATCCGTTTATTGAATCCACAGATAAATCCAAACAGAAGAATAACAAATACGGACAGCAGTACCTCGCCCATATATACATCATATCCGAGCACAGAATAACAGAATCCGAACTTGAAGATATCCCCTACAACAAATCTCGCCATCAACGGCAAGGCAGTTGCATTGGCCCATATGATCGCTATGTACACAAGGATAAGAAACCATGACGATATAAAGCCATGATCGTATCCGAAGGTTCTGACAACATAAGTAAGCGTACCGCCGCTGTCAGGATACCGTTTTATGAGAAAGCCGTAGTTAAACCCGATAACGAGCATGAGTACGGCACCGGCAACAACTCCGATGACCGTTCCCAGGGTGCCCGCCATGGGAAGGAAAGTTGTTCCCGGCATAACAAATGACCCCCACCCAACAGCGCAGCCGAAAGACAACGCCCATATGGCAAGGGGTGAAAGATATCGTGTCATTTGATTATTGCTACTGTTATTATCAAAACGCATATTCGTCAAATATTACAAAAAAACTATTCCGCCTCATGCGATATATCGACATTATATCACGAAATATTATGGGGAATTGCTTGATTTGCGTTTTGATCCTGTTGTTTACAATTTTTTTATTTTAACAGATCAGCCGGTGGATCACGGGGACGGAGTTAGTGGCTCATTTTGGAGCAAAATGAGCCACTAACTCCGTCCCCATGGTCCACCGGCTGATGTATTACATTTTCTCCGGCTTCAGGTTCTGACGTATCTTTATTCCGTTGACTTCTATGTCATCTGCAATTGGAATCAGCAGGTACTCTCTTCCGTCGATGACACGGGTTTCCACAAGATCTGCACTCTCAGACTTTATGTCCAGCTTCATGGTAAGTGACTTCACCACCAGGTGCTTCTGATCCTGGATGTTCTCCGCAACCAGCGGAGAATCGTCATCCCCCACAGCTTCCTCGTAGATTCTTTCAAACTGGTGAAGCTGCTCTTCACTTGCACCGTTGGAAGCAAGAAGTCTTTTGATCTCACCTTTTCCAAGCTCCACATGATCGTCCGAATCCTTATCATTCTGATTCTCACGGATCATCTCGCTAACCTCTTCCGAAATGCTCCTTACTGTCTCAAAGGTGCAGTCCCCGGAAAGAGTCGTTTCAATGATCTCCCTGAAAACATGCTGCTGATCCTTCTCGGTTCTGCTGAGTTCGGTTCCCAGAATGTCCAGCACTATCTCCTCATGTCTCTCCTCAGGATGTCTTGTATAGTAGAGAGAATTGTGAATATCCATATTCCGGAAATTATAAGCCGGGAACAGGAATGCCGATTCCGGATTCTTCACGCCCCAGTCATTGGTGCGGCTCATAAAGGTTTGAGCCGCGGCATCATAGCAAAGTCCCTCTCTCAGAAGCTCAACCGGACAGATGGAGCAAAGTATAAAGCTGTATACGTACTCGCTTGCATCATCAAGAATTGTCTGGTCCTTCAGCTTCAGGGGGATGTCGTAAACTCCGTGGCTCAGTATGATAAGGTACTTTCCGGGATAACTGTAGGTCCCGATAATCCTGTCAAAAAACTCCTCCACCAGAGCGTCATCCTTAAGCTCCGACTTCTTGAGACGATACAGAAATTCCTGGTGTCCCCCGGGCATCTCCTCTGCCGCAGGAAACTCCACATTAAAAAGATTGCGTCCGAACTTGCCGGACATGGAGCGCTTAAATATCTCACAGTATTTGGATCTCTCTGCCTCCTCCAGCTGCAGAAACATGTCATGGAAGGCGGAAATCTTTTCCTTCTCCTCGTTGACATAGCAGGCCCGCATACGGTCTATGCGGCAATCGTTTTTATTGAAACACTTTGACTTTATTTCACTAACTGATTTTTTATCCATTCATTCTCCATTCCGTGTATATCTATTTTAGAAACCACCAAAAGAAACGTCAGACCCCCCGGCAGGCATCAGATTTCGCCGGAACAGCTGTCTTTCAGTGTCTGTATCTCCTCTTCCGTAAGGCTCCTGTACTCTCCGGGCGCGAGACTTTCATCCAGTTCAATGCTTCCCATGGACATCCTCTTGAGATATAATACATCCTTTCCACCGGGTAATGCTCTGATCATTTTCTTGATCTGGTGGAACTTGCCTTCCTGTATAGTTACTTTGATTTCAGAGCATAATGTCTCTGCATTGACATTGGCAGCTTCCTCTGCGCCCTTGAAATCAGCTCCGGACAAACGCACTCTCTCGAATCTTTCCGGATCCACCGAGAGCTGAAGCTTGTCCGCAAGCTCCTTCACAGTCTTTCCGGTGCTGAGGATCTCAAGTCCCGCCGGCATTGCCGTCAGATGCTCGTCGAAGCGGATGCCTTTTTTGAAAATCTCTCTATCCTCCTCACTAACCTCTCCGGAAACCACCGCATAGTACACCTTATCTATGTGGTGCTTAGGTGCCAGAAGTCTGTGAGCAAGCTGTCCGTCATTTGTGATGATCAGGAGCCCCTCAGTATCCTTGTCGAGACGTCCTACCGGGAAAAGATCCTTCCGCGCCTGACCACCGAACTCCAAATCCCGGATCAGGTCCACCACTGTAGTCTGCCTCTTATCCTCGCTTGCCGAGATAACTCCGGCAGGCTTATTCAGCATATAATACTGGTACTTTTCATACCTTATTTCTTCCTCAAAATAAGTTATGAACGCTCCCTCCGGTACTTCAAAGCCCGCTTCGCGAATCACCTCTCCATCTACTGTTACTTTACACTTTCTTATTGCCTTTTTTATATCGCTTCTGCTGCCGACACCCATATCGGCAAGATACTTGTCTAAACGCATATATTTCTCTCTTTTAATGTTTAATATCAGAAAAATACTCCCAACCGAAGTTGAGAGCATTTTAGTTATCCTTTAGCCGGCACTCTGCATTTTATTAGTGGCGCTGTAATTATGAAAATCCGGTTGTTTCATAATAAAAGCAATTACATCGCTGGAAGTTAAATCACTTTTACCACTCATATAATCCTTTAGAATTTCTATGTGAGAAGGATCTTTCTTAGCATAATTTATTGTACCGAAAATGAAGTCATCATATGCGTCTGATATGTTACTTAACAGCTTTATTAGTTCTTTCATATGCCAAACTCCTTTTAATCATAATATTTTTCAACAATATTGTAGTCTCCGTATCCTCGGTTTTCCACGAAATAGATACAGCAATTCCTGTCTAAGTCTTTCGTTCTATGCATAATAAACTCTTTACCTTTATATTTTCCATAGTTCGTACTAATTTCATGACAAACTTTTGCTATCTCTGCATTTTCCAGCTTAAGACTCGGAAATAAATATGGTACTCCGTTCATGTCGCATCTAAATATTTCTTTCATATTCTTTCTCCATAAATTATTAAATAGAGAAAGCCCTAAAGGACTCCCTCTGTATACCCGTCAGGAATCCTTATTAGTAAAGGATATTGTATCATGCTTGGGGTAATATTGCTATAAATCGCTTTTCTGTTAACCGTGTTTCTTTAGACCCGGAAATCATATCACAGCATTAGAATAATTCATATTGTCTGAATTCAGACTATATCGCGAATTAAAAAAGACCCTGCTCATTTTCGCAGAGTCTTGTTTGGACTGATTTAATCTTATTTTTTCTAATACCGTTAAACTCAAAATCTCTCATCCAGCTTCTTAACGATATATTTCAAGCAACCGTCCTCGAAGACGTTGTCCAGTCCGGCTTTTTTCATGAGCTCGTTGTAGAAATCCGAAGCTGAGAGCTTGCAGAGCTTAAGGTAGCTTTCCCAGGCCTCTCGGTAGTCCCTGTCCATGCGAACCTTGTACTGGAGGGCATTGGCACCGGCGATGCAGTAGTCAATGTAGTAAAGCGGACTGTCGTAGATATGGTGCTGACGCTGCCAGTAGCCGCCGTGCTCAAAGTAAGCATTACCCGTGTAATCAAGGTGCGGCTTGTACTGACGCTCCAGCTCTCTCCAGACCTCGTTTCTGGCTTTGGGTGTGAGTCCCGGGTCGCTGTAAATGATATCCTGGAATTCATCCACCATGGTTCCGTACGGAATAAACATAACCGCATCCATAAAATGCATCTTTATATAGTCATCGGAACGGTTTCCGAAAATGAGCGGCATCCAGGGCTCGGTGAAAAATTCCATGGACATGGAATGAGTCTCAGCGATTTCCATGGTGATGTCATTGTGCTCGATGATTGGGTCATCAGCGGTAATGTATCCCTGAAAGGCATGTCCGCACTCGTGGGTGATTACATCCGCGTCTCCTGAGGTTCCGTTGAAGTTGGCAAATACAAAAGGCGCATGATAGTCAGGAAGCATGGTCATATAGCCGCCGGTCTTTTTATTCTTTCTTCCCAGAACATCGAAAAGCTCCGATTCGCACATGAAGTTAATGAATCGTCCGGTCTCGGGGGAAAGATCATTGTACATCTTCTGACCTGCCGCAAGTATCTGCTCCGGAGTTCCCACCGGTGCCGGATTTCCGTTTGTAAAGTAAACACCTTCATCAATGTAGCTCAGCTTATTAAGTCCCAGCTGACGCCTTCTCAGATCATGAAGCTTCTCCGCAAAAGGAACAAAATCCCTCTTTACCTGCTTCCGGAACTCCTGAATGTCGGAGCGCCCAAAACTGTTTCTGTTCATGCGGGCGTAACCTAAAGGAAGATAATTCTCATGCCCCATAAGCTCACCCTGCTTTGTTCTGTTCTTCACGAGCTTATCATAGAAGTCATCCAGCTCTTCCTGATGAGCCTCAAAGAATGCGCTGAACTTTTCCCAGGCTTCCTTTCTGATGCTTCTGTCCTTATGATTGAGATAAGGGCTCATCAGGCTCAGGTTCAGCTCTTCCCCGTTCCAGTCAATTCTCGCACCTGCAAGAAGCTTATTGTATTCTGTCTGAAGCTTGTTTTCCTCCTGCATGAGAGGGATGAGCTTGTCATCAACAGCCTTCATGGCAAGTTCAATGTTTTTGAACGCCACCTTTCCGATCTTCTCCTCAAGATATGGTCTGAAAGGGGAGTTAAAAAGCTTCTTACGATAAGAAACCACCAGATTCTGGAAAATGGGCATGTTCTCATCGAAATATTCCTGCTCACAAAGAAGCTTTTCGTCGGACATATCGATATCCGAACGGATCATGGCAATCTGCGACTCCGTCATCACATGATTGTACAGGAGATAGAATTCCTGATGTATCCTGAACTGTTCCTCCCCGCTTTCGGCTTTTTCCAGTCTGTCCTCAAGTTCCTTGAAATCCTGTGTAAGTTTTTTGAAATCTATGCGCTCATAGGGCATCTCTGAAAATTTCATAATAATATCTCCTCGTATAATATCATTCAGATACCTATTTTATACAAAAGTAAATAGTTACCTTTTAATGATTAATAATAAAGTCATACTATCCGTCATATGATGCCGGATAATCGGTTCATTTGGCAATTTAACTGTTCAAGGCAAAAATATACCTCGTCCCCCGGCAGGCACCGGGTACCAGTCTGTACCGGATGCATCGACCGGTTCGTTGCGGAGCGAGTCAGCTCTGAACCGATACTGCCAAAGAACGAGGCAAATGTAACATATTCTATTCAATTTGTTAAGAGGCTGTTCAGCCCGGGGCATCTATGGCCTGAATGGCATCAGCCTGGGCATTACCGTCAGAGGCACCCTGATCCGAAGGACCTGCCATCCACCATGCAGTTTCAGAAACTGCCTGAGCCTCCTGAGCTGTGGTTGGTACATAGGTATCATCCTCTGTGGTTTCTGCGGGAGCTTCTATCACATCACTGTTTTCCTGTGAAGCCTGAACTTCGGAAACTTCATCCTGAGCATCATCAACTCCGGGGATCACCTGAGTGCTGTGATTGTCATTGTCCTCACTTTTACTCTTACTCTTGCTGCTCTGGGTTGAATCCTCGCTGTTTGAAGAAGACTTTTTAGAGGACGTTCCATCTGATTTTTCTTCCTTGGAAGAGGCTGTCGCCTGAGTTTCTGATGAAGCCGCTGTGTTATCCGATGAAGCTGCTGCGGTTTCTGACACAGTGGTTTCCGCTACTGTTTCCGTAGGAGGGAAGCTGCTGTACTGCTTTCCGTTTCCGCCCACAACCTCAGCATTTCTGAACTGGATAAGCTCTGAAACCGTCACAAGCTGATAACCCTGTTCCACAAGCCATGGGATAATCTGCTCACAGGCTGCCTGAGTGGATTTATAAAGCTCATGCATGAGAACGATGCCGCCGTCCGTAACCTCGGATTTTATCGAGCTGATAACTTTATCCGCATCCTTGTGCTTCCAGTCCAGAGTATCTACAGACCAGAAGATAAGAGGCATCGTAATGCTGCTTCTCACCGTATCGGAAATGATTCCGCCCGGAAGACGTGCAAGTACCGGAGTTACGCCGGCAACCTCCTGTACCTTTGCATTGGTCTTTGCAAATTCCTGCACGATATAGTCAGAAGAATTCTTTGAAAGCTTTGTGTCGTGATCCCAGCTGTGGTTCGCAATCTCATGACCGTCCGCAGCCATTCTCTGAACCTCAGAGGCGAACTCGTCAATACGGTTTCCTACAATGAAGAAGGTACCGCGACCATTGTATTTTTCAAGGACATCCATGATTGCCTCACCGGTACTTCCGTTAGGACCGTCATCCCAGGTGAGAGCCACCATAGGCTTTGTGATATCCACATAACGTCCGTTTGAGAACACCTTGGTGGGGTCATATGCCTCAGTGGTTTCAACTGTGGCTTCTGTGCTTGCTTCTGTCACCGTGATCACTGACTCGGCTACATCGATGGCGTCATTACCCTTGTTGATCTCGATGTTCTGCATCGCATCGATCTTTTCCTGACGGCTGTTTTCGATATAGCCGGTAATGCCGGTAACGCCCTTCCAGAGGCCAAATACAAAAAGAGCACAAACGCTCAGGAAAATAACCCTGTAGGTATAAGCCCTCTGTCGCGCCTTTTTCTGGCGGATCCTCCTGAGTCTTTTTTTGCGGATAGCCTCTTTCTCGGCATTGGTCATAACACGGTTCCTGCCGGAGCCTCCGCCTGAAGAGCTCCGCCCGCTTCCCTGAGACCCCGAACGGACTCCCCGGGAATTATATGAAGCGTTTCGGCTGCGTACACCGCTTCCGCCCCTCGCATGATTATCCGAATATCTTTGATTATTATAATTACCTGCCATTTTATTACTTCTTTATCATCAAATTTGTTATATCGATTTATCAACATCATTATACTGGAATTATTCTAACATACAATCTAAATTTTGTAGTATAAAAAATCATAATAGGAGAATAATATTTGATGTATAAAAGCAACAGTTCAGCCGGTAGACCATGGGGACGGGGTTGGTGGTCCATTTTAGATAAATGAACCACCAACCCCGTCCCCGTAGTCTACCGGCTGAACTGTCACGATTAAACCGAAGTTTCCTCAGAAGATTCCCCCGATTCCGAGATCCGTGTCAATGGTGTTCATGTTGTAAAGCACCAGCACATCCGTAACCTCCGGATGCTCGTTGATGAAGGACGCCGGACCGAAACGGTAGTAACGGGTATCGAAAACGTATATCTTCTTATAGTGATTTACAAGAAACGGCACAATGGAATTTGCGTAGCTGTCCTTAACGAGAACCATGACCTTGTCGGAATCCGCAGTCTCATTGGTAATCTCGATAAGAGGATGAAGGTTATTAAGGAACATGGAGTACTTATCCTTTTTCTCCAGATAATCCCTGTTGTAAAGGGTATCGGTAACCTCATGCGAGTCGGTGTAGTCCACGGTCAAAGCATTGTCCGGATTCTCATAGATGGTTATCTCCTCCCCCGGAACCGTGGTGTCATTGAGTTTTGAGTAAACCGTACCCCTGAAGCTGTCTGTGACAACGGTTTTTGTGAATGCCTCCTCAGGGAGCGGCTCAATGCCTTCGGCCTTGCAATACTCTCTGTACGCCACATAGGCACCGTAGGTGGTCCAGTGATGATCCGTGTGATAGTAAAGCGGTGTGAATTCCGAAGCTGTCTTTTCAGCCTGAGCGGCCTCAAGAAGCCCCTGAAAGCAGTCGATGCGCTTCATCTCAGGACGTGCCTCATAAATCTTATTCATAGTCTCAAGCTGCTTAAGCACTCCCCTGTCGGGTGCAGAAGCAGGAAGCTTGTCATTATAAACAGTCACCGCCGTAGGCACCAGCATCAGCTTAATGTTGTTTTTTGCATCAGTGGTTATGTCCTGATAAAGCTTTCCGTACTGGGTGATGATCTTTTCATTCTGCTTCGGCTCATCATAGGCTTCGATGAGATAACCGTCCTTAGCGATATAGATATTGTTGACCTCTTGCTTTCCCATCATAATCTCGGCCTTGGTCTTCAGGGTCATGAACTGATCACGAGCAGGAAAGTGGTCTGACAGATACTTCTGTATGCTGCTCATATAGGAGCCGTCCTTCAGAGACTGGAATGTGTATGTGGGCCACAATGCCAGCTGACGGTTCTCGCTCTCGCTGAATTCCTTCTTCGGAGAAGCCAGAAACCAGACTCCGAAAATGAGTATGGAAAGGGTGACGGTCATCACGGTGATGACATTACCCACATTCCGGACTCCCCAAAGAAGGTTGTCTTCATTATTGTTCGATTTGTTTTGCATCATAAAACTCCAATTATCAAACGCCGATGCCTTGAATTATCTTATGTGTTGGAGAACTTAATATTCCCCTTGAAAATCATTGCATCAGTCATAGGTTTTGGCGAACCACTATTGATAAGCGGTTCATTAGCATTAAACCATTCCTCATCAAAAACGGAAATAAAGGAACGGATTGTAGGTATCGTTTACCAAGTACGCTGTGGTCAGGAAAAACAGGATGATGTAGAAGGAAGACCTTAGGATGGTGATAAATGTCTCCCTTGTGATCATCTCCGAAAGCCCGCCATTGCCCTTTGCGGCGCTTCTGAGCTTTCCTCTCAGCCACGGGTATACCGGGAAGGAAATGATGCATCCCAGTATGAGGATGAGAAAATTGTTTCTGAGATACCACAGGATATCAGCATTAACCACAGGGGCTCCGGACATTCCAAACATGATCCTGAGATAATGTCCCAGCTGACCCATATCATCAAATACAAAGATTACAAATCCCGTCACATAGATAAAAATGGCATAAAGGTGCTGAAAAACTCCCGGAAGCCTGCCGAGGGCCTTGCCCCATACGTTCTTTTCAAGTGCCAGAAGCACTCCGTAGAAAAGTCCCCATAGAATGAAGTTCCAGGCAGCACCATGCCAGAGACCAGTAAGGAACCATACCACGAACATATTCCTGAGCTGCTTGAGCTCTCCGTGGCGGTTGCCGCCCAGCGGAATGTATACATAATCACGGAACCAGGTACTGAGGGAAATGTGCCAGCGTCTCCAGAAATCCGTTACCGAAACAGCACTCAAAGGATAATTAAAGTTCTCAAGATAATGGAAGCCAAGCATCCTTCCCATACCTATCGCCATGTCACTGTAGGCACTGAAATCGAAGTATAGCTGAAGAGTGAAGCACATGGCACCAAGCCAGGCACTTACAACACTGAGCTCTCCCGTTGAGGCAAATGCCTGAGCCTTTATAACTTCCCAGAGAGAACCGATAGTATTTGCCAGAAGAACCTTCTTGAAAAGTCCCTGGAGGAATCTGAGACCGCCCTGGATAAAGCCGGAAAAATCTATCTTACGCTCGTGGAGCTCCTCATTAACAGTTGAGAATCTGACGATAGGTCCCGCAATAAGCTGAGGGAACATGGAAACATAGGTCAGATAATAGAAATAGTTCTTCTCAACCGCCACTTCCTTTTTATAGAGGTCAATGGTGTAGCTCATGGTCTGGAAGGTGAAAAAGCTTATTCCTATAGGAAGACCGAGGCCCAGGGGTGTGAAGGATGTACCGGCAAAAGCATTGACAGACTCAATAAGGAAATCTGCATACTTGAAGAATCCCAGCACCGAGAGATCGATGATAACAGACAGTGCAAGGCACATTTTCCTGCGGATCGATCCGTCTGCAGCCTTGTCCATAATCCGTCCCAGCGTATAGTCCGAAAGAGTCTCGAACAACATGAGGAGAATATATACAGGCTCGCCCCAGGCATAAAACACCAGCGAAAAAACAAGAAGGATATAATTCTTTACCTTAAACGGCACCAGATAATAAAGGATCAGGCACAGCGGAAGGAAAAAGAACAAAAATGGAATACTACTGAAAACCATACTTTAATGCTCCGATTTATAAAACTTTTATGAAAACATAACGCCCCTATCTTACAATCAAACCAGGAACGTGGCAAACACTTTCGATAAATGTAAATAACAGTTCATAAAATAAGAGAGAATCCTTATGAAATCCACCGGGGACGGTTCTCTCCGGCGGGAACCGTCCTCGGTGGAAAAAAGCCGGAGGGCACCACGTTTTTATGGCTGCCCTCCGGCTCTGAAAAATTTTATTCGATTGAATCGTTTTTATCAGCCGATGTTCGAAGCGATGGTCTGCTCGATAGCTGCGGCATTGGAAGACATTACAAGGTAAACATAGTTACCGACAGTCTTAACTGCGCTTGCTGCAACGATCTGATACTGCTCAGGCATGTAATCCTGAAGCTCCTGAGCCTTCTGCTGCTGAACTGCACTGAGCTGACCTGCAAGAGCTGCAACGCTTGAAGCATCCTTAGCCTTAAGGATGGCAACCGTATCAGCCTTTGTTACATCCTCAGCCATAGCGAATACATATCCCTCAAGCTGTGATGCATCGATTCCGTAATAGTTTGCGATATAATTTGCGTCAACTGTGATCATTCCCGGAAGAAGACCTGTAACCTGGCTGTAAATAGCGCTTGGCTCTGCGCCTACTGCCTGAGCCTTTGTCTCCTCAGCTGTAGTTTCTTCGGCTGTCGTCTCCTCTGCAGTTGTTTCCTCGGCTGTGGTTTCTTCTGCGGTAGTCTCTTCCTTTGTTGTCTCTTCTGCAGTTTCTTCCTCAGAAGACTCCTCCGTTGACTCTTCCTCTGACTCCTCTGCTGCGGCTGTTGTTTCCTCAGCGGCTGCTGTAGTCTCCTCTTCACTTGACTCCTCAGCGGCAGTTGTTGTCTCCTCTGCTGTGGTTGTCTCTTCCTTTGTTGTTTCAGCTGCTGTAGTCTCTACTGCTGCTGTTGTAACTGCCTCAGCCTCTGCCTTCTTGCCGCATCCGTTAAGCATAAGTGCTGATGCTGCGATCACCGCAAGTGTTGTTGCTACTATAGTCTTTCTCATATTGTTTCTCCCCTTTGAACTCTATACATAATAAATGCAAGGACCATAAAATCCTTGCACCATTATAAAGACTAATTTCAATTTTAACAACTTTAAGATGAAATTTTTTTAAGATGCGCCTCCGCATATTCCTCCAGAGCTGTCTGCCAGATCACGTAGGCGGCATTGGTCTCATGCACATAGCTGTCGCTGCAATACTGCTTCGCGAGACAGCCGTTACTGTCGCAAAGCCTTGAAGCTATATCCACAAATCCCCATCCGTTCTGTGCTGCCAATGCTGACATCTGTGCATTAAGCGCCCGGATGTTGGCATTGTTAAGATTCTTCTTTTCGGAACCCTTGTACATCGGAGTCGTACTGATGATGGTGATCTCTATATCGGGAATCTCCGCCTGTACCCTTGCGATGAACTCAAGATACTTTGCCACCGTGTTATCTACTCCGGCATATAGATCATTCAGTCCAAAGAAGGTATAAATGTGCTTTGCCCCCATAATCTTCAAAGCATCCCAGGCATATTTCTGCTCTCCCTGATAAATGGGATGGCAGGACTTGCTTGAAATCGCCGAAAAAGCATTATGAACCGAATAGCTTCCTCTGGTAAGAAACCTGAGATTCTGGAAAATGGGAAATGCCGCATTCTTCACAGCATAATTTGAAAAGCCCAGAGCCACAGAATCCCCCACGAGAACGGAATCCTTGAAAAACTCCCCTACCTGAAGGGCATGCAGTGCCTCCTCCTGGAGTCTTAACTGCTCCTTCAGCAATTCCTGATACTGCTTCTCAAGCAAAAGCTCCTCCTCGGTTTTGGCCGGAGTTGTTTCTCCCGGAACTCCCGGTAAAGTATTATCCCCATAAGCGCCTACGGTGGGGCCGATAACATTGTTCTCCGTAGTTTCCTTTAAAATCCCCTGCGTGTCTGCTAATGTAGAAAACGCCGGTGCTATCGCCAGAAGGACACACATAAATGCCGCAGCAAGCTTTCTGTTTCTCATAGCTTCCTCCTCATCTATTAACGCTTTTTTTGAGCCTTAATATCTGACACACAGATGCAGATCTATACGGCTCCCTAAAAATCGAAGTGTTTAAAAATCTCAGTGATATATTTCTGATTTAATAACTCGTCAATTAAGAACTTTAATATAAGAATGCCATAAAAGAATTTACCTTATTATAACCGATGTCGGAAACAAGTTTTCTTAAATATACTTGACGATAAAGCATACAAAACTTAGATTATTCCTATGAGTAAGATAACATTTAAAAAACCCGGTAATTTCATATATCCTGTTCCCGCCGTAATGGTAAGCCTTAAAGACAAATCCGGCAGAACAAACATCATCACCATTGCCTGGACCGGCACCATCTGTTCCGATCCGCCCATGGCATATATTTCCGTACGAAAAAACAGAGGCAGCCATCCGATGCTCAGTGAATCCGGCGAATTTGTCATAAATCTTCCGGATGAAAAGCTTGTAAAGGCCCTCGACTACTGCGGAGTCAGAAGCATTGCCACCGTTGACAAGTGGAAGGAAATGGGCCTCCACGAAGAAGAATCTGCCATTGTTTCCGCCCCTTCCATCAAAGAAGCCCCGGTTTCCATCGAGTGCAAGGTAACACAGGTTCTCCCCCTGGGAAGCCACGACATGTTCCTCGCCGAAGTAGTTGCCGTCCGTGTTGACGAACAGTTCATCGACGAAAAAGGCGCTTTTCGCATGGACCGGGTAGGCCTCGTAGCCTATTCCCACGGCGACTATATGTCCCTCGGAGAAAAACTCGGCAGCTTCGGATATTCCGTCAGAAAAAAGCCGTTGCCGGTAAAAAAGACCTTGGGAAATAAAGGGTCATTCACAAAGGCAAAAACAACAGAAAAGGATTCCGGGAAGAAAAAGACAGCCAAGCCCTTCCAAAGAACCAAGAACAAGCAAACCAATAAGAAAAGATAACAGAAAAAGCCGGAATCAAACGAAAATGCCATCCATATGCGCGTAGCGCATTTGGATGGCATTTTCTGTACCATTTCAAATATTTCCGGAATCATCAAACCAGTACCTGAACAACAGGAATGACTTCCACAGCAGCATCTGCTGCGGCTGTCTCGGCTGCAGCTGTCTCGGCCACGGCAGTGGCTGCTGCATCATTGGCATGGGCATAGTTCTGTGCTGCCGCATACTCACGGAGACACTGAACCCAGATAGCATAAGCCTCTGCATTCTGGTGAATGTACTTATCTGTGCAGTAAGCCGGATTCAGATTTCCGTTAGCGTCCGCGAGACGGTTAGCTATATCGATGTAACCATAGCCATTCTCTGCAGCATAAGCCTGCATGGAATCATTAAGCTTACGTACTGTAGCATTATCAAACGCCCAGCTCTTGATGCCGGCAAGTGAAGTCTGAGCATCCGGATGAATGTAGGTTGTGCTTATGATGGTAATGTCTGCGTCCGGATTTGCAGCCTTGATCTGACCAATGTAAGTCTTGTACTGCTCGAAAACCTCGCTCGGACGAGCCTTGATATCATTGAGACCAAGAGAAAGATAAACATGCTTTGCACCAAGAAGTCCAACCATTTCATAAGCATAATGCTGAGCTCCGCCATACCAGAAGTGGTTAACGCCTTCTGTTCCGATAGCCTGAAGCTCATCATGAATGCTGTATCTCGGCTGTGTCATGAACTGAAGATTTGCAAGAATCGGGTTAGCCTTTCTCTGAATTGCATATCTCTCGAAACCATTTGCCACGGAATCTCCTAGTACAATGGAATCCTTGTAGAAATCAACTACACGCTGATCCTCCTGAGCATTAACAACCGGATCCTGGGAAAGATCTGTAGCCGCTGTTTCCTGAGCTGCGGCAGTCTCTTCTGCCATTGAAATGATACCGGATGAAACGATCATGGATGAAGCAAGTGCGATGATTGCTGCCTTCTTTAATAACTTTTTCATACTCTCTACTCCTTGTTATCGGGAAATCCATTCCCTTTATAATCATATTTATGAAACCTGTACTACTCCAGGAACATTAAAATCCCTCAAGTATATTTGGTATAGTACATTATTTCCTATTATGCAAGTCCAAGCTTCCTGAGTCCGTACTCCTTAAGGGAGTTTGTCCAAATGTCATAGGCCAGATCGTTCTGGTGGATATACTCGTCAGAGCTGTAAATCGGATTCAGATCTCCGTTTGCGTCTGCCAGAAGGTCGGCAACATTGATGAAGCCCCAGCCGTTTGCGGCACAAATCTGCTCCATGGCTGTGTTGAATTTCTTAACATTGGCACTGGTCATGGTACCGTAGTACTTGCCGGGATAAATGTAGGTGGCGCTGATCACAGTGATGTCAACATCAGGATTAACTGCCTTGATCTGATTGATAAGCCTCTGATAATCCTCAAGAACAGATGGGTACTGCACCTCGGTTGTTCCGAAGGAAAGGAATACATGCTTCGCGCCCATAAGCTGGATAGCATCCCAAACGTAGCGCTGCTGACCCATATAGAAGGGGTGACGGCTTGTGGAGCTGATATCCTCAAAAGCACCTTCGATGTAAAAACCGTTGGCAGTAAGTGACTGGAAGTTTTTGAGTACCGGATCGTCAGTATGCTTCTTGGTGTATAGGGCAAAGCCGTTTCCAATGGAGTTGCCAACAATTACCGAGTTCCGGAACAACTCATCCAGAGCATCATCAGCAGAAAAACCCGGGGTGCTAATGCCTGACGCCGGCATCGAAGCTTCTGTCTGCACGGCATCTGCTGTAGGCATTGCAGCTTCTGTCTGCATCGCAGCTGTTGCGGACATCGCATCTGCTGCAGGCACCGTGCCTGCTGCGGAAGGAGCAAAAGAACTGTAGCTTCCGAAATCCACTGCAGAAATTCCTGTGGCGGCAGCCATTGAACCAAAGGCACAGACACCCGAAACAACCAAGGTACCAAGTGTCATAGCCGCGAATTTTTTAATTCGTATCATAAAAGACCTCGTTTATTTTATTGATTTGCAAGGAATATTGTAGCACAAAAGAACAAAATCGGTTTATAAAATCATTTGAACTTCAATTACAAATTACTGACGGAAGACCATATCATAAAGGTTCAGCCGATGATCCCTGTGAACCACCGGCTGAACCTTTACGATGAAGCGATCCGCATTAAACTCTAAAGCTCTTACAGGTTGACTTGAAAAAAAATAAGAGTAAAATTAGGTAAGTATGATGAGCGCAGATATAGTACATCGGTAGTACATCGGCTTCCCAAGCCGAGGAGGCGGGTTCGATTCCCGTTATCTGCTTGATTTTGAAAAGTGGCGGAAATCCGTTAGAAACAACTTAGTTTCTAGGGATTTCCGCCTTTTTTATAAATGGTACAGAAAATTATATTTAGGTGCTGTTTAGTGACGAATATGTGTTAAAATCAATCAAGATTAAAATAACTATTAAGTGACAGGAGGGTGTTCGGATGAAGATTTTAGGGGCTATGCCTTTTAGTGATGAGGACAGGAAGTATATTGAGAGCAAGGCAAAGGGGCATGAGATCATTTATAAAACGAAGGAGATTGTTGAGGAATCAGATGTGCAGGATGTGGATATCATCCTTGGTAATGTTTCTCCGGAGGTTGTGGCGAAGGCTCCTAATCTTAAGTGGCTTCAGACCAATTCTGCAGGTGTTGATAATTACTGTAAGGAGGGAATACTTTCTCCGGATACACTACTGACGAGTGCTTCAGGCGCTTATGACACTACGGTTTCTGAGTGGATGGTTTCAGTTTGCTTTATGCTGGCACGTAAAGAAGACCTTTATATGAGGAATCAGGTCAACAAAGAGTGGAAGACGGAGGGCAAGGTTGTTTCCATTGAGGATTCTGTGACTCTTGTTTTGGGGCTCGGATCTATAGGTAAGCATTACGCCAGGAAGATGCATGCTCTGGGAAGCTATGTGATCGGTGTCACAAAACACCAGCATAGTGACAAGCCTGAATTTGTTGATGAGCTCACCACTGTCGAGCACCTTGATGAACTCCTTCCAAGAGCAGACTACGTTGCCATGGTGCTTCCGGGAACGGCGGAAAATGTTCATATCATCAATGCTGACCGCCTCAAACTTATGAAGCCTACTGCATATCTCATCAATGCCGGCCGTGGCAATGCAGTGGACGGAAAGGCGCTGAATGAAGCCCTCAGAAACGGCATCATCGGAGGAGCAGCTCTTGATGTAACAGATCCCGAACCCCTCCCCGCAACAGATACCCTCTGGGATGCCCCAAGATGTATCATCACCCCGCACATCGCCGGCCAGTTCTACCTCCAGAAAACCTTCGATAACATCGTAAAAATCACCGGAGAAAATTTAGAAAAGTACCTTGCCGGCGACATCGCCTCCATGAAAAGTAAAGTAGATCACAAAAAAGGATATTAATTAAACACCGGAATCATGTAACACTTACACGATTCCGGTGTTTAATTATATATTAATAATTCCAACCATTCTAAGGATCAATTATTAACACTAATGCAGAAATGATACCAAATTATATAGTCGAAATTTAGACCATATGCAAATCAGCCAATCTCTGATATCATCTCTTATACATAATCATTCAACCATGTTTCAAAGAATCTCTTCACATTCTGTGATAAATTATATTCCATAATACCATAAGAATGTAGTTGTATATATAACCTCATGCCCAATGATAAAAAATAGAAACATAAGTATTATTACTGACGAAAACAACAAAAAGATTGTATTCATCAATGACATTAGATTTAAAGGCAAACGTAGCATGAACTGGGAAGATATAAAGGAATACCTTAAAGGATATGTCGGTGATTGTTATGAAATAAGTGAATTCGCAGAAAAAATCTTCATTGGCAACGAGCTTCCTGAGGAATATACCGGTTCAGAAAGCAGGAAAAGTTTACACGGAGCAAACGCTAAGGCTAAAGCAAATGCCGCAACAGCAATCCCTGAACTTATCAATATAGCTACCAACCGGAAATTTCAGGAAAACACAAAAGAAAAGCATAATAAAGATGCACAAAACGGATGGTACAGATATGATGTTCGTTTTGGGATTCCCGTTTATAATGATGACATTTTGGTGCGTTATAACATTTATGGAGCCAGATTGCTAATCAATCATGCCAGAAATGGGAAGAAATACCTATACGATATTTTAGCAATAAAAAAAGAAACGAGCAGGCCGCAACAGTAAGTGCGGTGAAAACCCATTCCTTAATCTTAGTTTAAAGCATGAAAACGGAAATGTCAATTATATTCGGTGCTAGTGACACCTTCACAAAAATACTCCCCGGGAACACCCGGAGAGTAAAATCGCATCATTATTCTACAATCGCGCCGGTATCAGCGGAGTGTACCAGCTTCGCATACTTCCTGAGATAACCTGTAAGGTTTCTCTGCTCGCGTATCTGCATGGTCTTCTTGCGCTCTTCCATCTCTTCGTCGGAAACCAGAAGCTCAATGGAGTAGTTCGGGATATCGATCTTTATCTTGTCTCCATCCTTAACATAAGCGATAGGTCCGCCTGCCTGAGCCTCGGGTGAAACGTGTCCGATGGCTGCACCACGGGATGCGCCGGAGAAACGTCCGTCAGTTACGAGAGCAACGGTAGTATCAAGCTTCATACCTGCGATAGCTGATGTAGGGCTGAGCATCTCTCTCATTCCCGGTCCGCCTGCAGGTCCCTCATAACGTATAACCACGCAGTCTCCCGCCTTGATCTTTCCACCGTAAATTGCGCCGATTGCCTCTTCCTCGGAGTTGAATACTCTTGCGGTGCACTCATTAACCATCATCTCAGGTGCAACTGCGGAACGCTTAACGATGGAGCCGTTAGGTGCCAGATTTCCGTAAAGCACCGCAAGTCCGCCTTCCTTAAGGTACGGATCGTCGAAGGGTCTGATGACGTCAGTATTTCTGTTCACAGCATCCTTAGTAACCTCTCCGATGGTCTTTCCGAGAACAGTCATGCAGTCTCTGTTGATAAGTCCATGCTCATCCAGTGAATGGATAACCGCATAGATACCGCCTGCCTCCATGAGATCCTGCATATGATGATGTCCCGCAGGAGCAAGGTGACAGAGGTTAGGAGTTTTGTCAGAAATCTCATTGATCTTGTGAAGATCAAAGGGGAAACCTGCCTCATGTGCAACCGCCATAAGGTGAAGTGATGTATTTGTGGAGCATCCGAGAGCCATATCAACTGTGAGCGCATTCTCGATGGTCTCTGCCTTTATGATATCTCTTGGGCGAAGGTTCTGCTCCAGAACCTTCATCACCTGCATTCCGGCTGTCTTGGCAAGACGGATTCTCTCGGAATATACCGCAGGAATGGTACCGTTGCCCGGAAGTGCCATACCCAGAACCTCGCAAAGAGAGTTCATGGAGTTGGCTGTAAACATTCCTGAGCAGGAGCCGCAGGTAGGACAGCAGGTATTCTCAACATCCATAACTCCTGCCTCATCCATAAGTCCTGCTTTGTAAGCACCTACTGCCTCAAACGCAGTATTCAGGTCTTTCTGATGAAGTGAAAGCATCGGTCCACCGGAAACAAATACGCAGGGAAGATTGAGACGGAGGGCCGCCAGAAGCATTCCCGGAACGATCTTGTCACAGTTAGGAATAAAAACAAGTGCATCAAGGGCGTGGCCGGTTGCCATACACTCGATGGTATCTGTAATGAGCTCACGTGAAGACAGTGAGAAATGCATTCCGTCATGTCCCATTGCGATACCGTCACAAACTGCAATTGTATTGAACTCAAGGGGTGTTCCTCCCGCCATGAGAACGCCATCCTTAACAGCCCTTGCAATCTGCTGCAAATGCTCATGACCCGGAACAACTTCGGTAAATGAATTTACAACACCGATAAGCGGGCGTTTCATCTGCTCGTCTGTAAGTCCGTCAGCCTTTAAAAGTGAACGATGCGGGGTGTGCTCGATACCCTGCTTTACTAAATCACTGCGCATAATCATTTCCTCCGGAAAAAAATCTTCTTTAATTCTTGTTGGGTCAAAAGTATCAAACTCTCACCTTTGACCCCTGCCCTTAATTATACATTCTAATCTTTCTATTGTCGCATTATTTTCCGATATAAGTGACATAATCCAAAGACTTGCGTAACAGTTCAGCCGACCCTTGTTTAATGAAGAACAAAGTTAATTAGGTTTTTAGGACAATTCGGTACCACTGGTTGACTTCTTTGCTGTTTTCTGTATTTGCAGTCAACATGATAAGTACTCATGTTTGACCTAATGTCCCATAATGCAATTTTAGGTCATATCAAAAAAGGACTCGATTGACTCATTAACGTAAAAACTATATTTAAGTCAATGATTCACAACTACATGTTTGACCCATTTTGGATTATTTTAAATTGTGGTCAGACAGGATTTTAAAAAATGTTGACTCAGATAATGGAAACCAAAATTTGAGTCATTCAGGCTCAGTCCTATGTATGACTCAGATAACGGAAACCAGAACTTAAGTCATTCACACACAGATCAGCACATGACTCAGATGATGCCATATAGAAATCAAGTCAATCAAAAGGCAATAATCGTTCCTGCTATGTTACTCGTGCCCCGGCTGAACTGTTACAGACTTGCATTTTCTGTACCATTTCACAGCAATTCAGAGTCAGCTGAATCATTACAGCCCTGTGTCTTCAGGAAGTCCCAGCATTATGTTCATGTTCTGGACTGCGGCACCGCTGGCTCCCTTTCCGAGGTTATCGAAAAGAGCGGTAACTGAAGTCTGATCCTCATATCCGCAAACTACGATTTCAAGTCTGTTGGTTCCCGCAAGCTTGTTTGCATAAAGCTTACTGTCATTCTCACCGAATGGAACCACTGATACAAAATGCTCATCCTTATAGTACTCTGCGAGCTTCTCACAGATGTCCTTTGCGGCAGGATTTCCCGGAAGGAGTCTGTTCTGAAGCATGATAGTAGTTGCCATTCCCTTATAGTAGTCATCTACCACCGGCATAAATATAGGCGCATAGGTAAGCCCCGTAACCTTCTGCATCTCAGGAATATGCTTATGCTTCAATGTAAGTCCGTAGATTCCGGGAGAACTGAGCACTTCAGGTCTGTTCTCTGCTTCATAATCCTTTATCATGCTCTTTCCGCCGCCTGAATATCCCGTAAGGGAGTAACAGGTGAGCGGATAATCCTTCGGCAGGATCCCCATGCGAACAAGCGGAGCTGTAACTGAAATGAGACCTGTGGCATGGCAGCCCGGATTTGCTATACGCTTTCCGTTACTGATCTTTTCTCTCTGCTCCTTTGAAAGCTCGGGATATCCATACACCCAGTCGTCATTGGTTCTGTGGGCAGTGGATGCATCTATGACTCTTACATTATCATTGTCAATGAGAGAAACCGCTTCTCTTGCGCCATCATCAGGAAGACAGAGAAAAACGATGTCCGCGCTGTTAATATACTTCTTACGTTCCTCAAGGTCATGACGCTTATCCTCAGGGATTCTGAGAAGTTCCAGATCTTCTCTCGAGCCGATGCGATCATATATCTGCAGTCCTGTGGTTCCGCTTTGTCCGTCAATATATACCTTTGTCTTCATCATTTCTCTCCTTAAATTGATATTTATACAGAAACACCCGCATTCCAGCATTTTTATGCAAGAATACGGGTATTATAACACAGGTTCTGAATAATTACTTCAAAAGTTCACAAATAATATCTACACATTTATCCATGTCAATCTTGCTCACATCTATGCATAATGAATAATTATCCGCATTTCCCATGGTCTGACCGGTGTAGGTCTTGTAATATCTGCGGCGTTCAGCATCCTGCTTCCTGATAAACTCCTTGGTCACAGGCTTCTTTATTTTTTCTGCATCCATGGCATGTTCCATACGCCATTCCTCTGAAGCTGCAAGAAAAATATCAAAGGATTCAATGCCGGCTTCCTTAAGAACATAATTGGCACATCTTCCTACAATTATACATGGATTTTGTGACAGCTCCAGAACCACTCTGCTTTGAGCCTTAAATATCTCATCATGAGTGGAAGTAAGCGATGCCGGTGAAACCATTTCTATAAATCTGGCAGTGGGAGTATACTGCTCTCCCTCTTCATCTATAACGTCCTTCTCAATCCCGCTTTCTCTGACCGTCTGTCGCACAAAGTCCTTATCGTAGTACGGGAGCCCAAGTTTCTTGCTGAGTTTTTCAGCCAGTACATGCCCATGTGTTCCATATTCGCGACTGATGGTTATTACTTTGTAATTCATATCTTTTTCCTCACTCATTTAGGATGAATATTTTTTCACTGTACCTATATAATATATCAGATATTCGTTCCATTCAACTTATTAAGAAGAAACGTATGAAGCTGACCCGATATATAGAAGATTCCCAGAATCGTGTTAATCTGAGGCATCATAAAGAAAGCGAGGAAAGACAGAATCACAACCACCGCTTTGGCTCTCGTGATATAAACCTGAATCAGCAGGCTTATGGCGATAACTCCGAAGAACATGAGATAAAGGGTTCCTACTATACCTGCCACCTGGGCAAGGCTCTGGACAATTTCATTTTCAAAGGGTTTCACGAATGAAAAATTGTAAAGCCCAAAGGCAAATATCCCGAGATATGCAGTCCAGAAAGGTGGTGTATACTCGGCAATGGGCTTCGGCTTCGGGACAGCTATATGAAGTCTTCTCAAAATAAGAAGACTGATTTCATATACTATAAAGCCCTGCATGGCTCCGGTAAGCGCCGTGGATATAAGGAGCATCCTGGCCACAAAATCATCACTCATCATGGACTTCATAAGTGCCATCTGCTGCTCCGTCTGAGGATTGCTTCCCATAACCTTCGTCATCATTTCCATGGACTCATTCATGGCAAGCTGCATCTCAGCCACATACATACTGAGGGTCTGTCCCGATATGGCAGCCAGGATCACGGCATCCAGCAGCTCAGTGACAGTACAAAGCAGCATTACCAGAAACAGGGTTTTGGTCATATCCTTTTTATGGTAGATGCAGGTTCCCAGAACCATACCCACAAAGGACTGGCAGGCAGCATTAACCGCCGTTGTGGGAGTACTCACAAGAATGCTGATAAACAGGGACGCAGCCCAGGCCGCAAGACCTGCCTTCCAGCCGTACCTTGCGCCGTAAGCCACCATGGGAATGGGTAAAAGGAACATAAGTATCCCATGAAACATTCCTCCCGTGTGCCTGTTGATAAGCAGCAATACTCCGAAAAGTGCCACGATCATGGCACCATAGGTTATTTTCAATGTTTTCTGATTCATTTTTTCTTCTCTCTTCTACATTTTAAGCTATAGCTAAATTATTCTAAGTCATTTTCGCTCCACGGGCAATGTGGTTTTTTCTTTAAGCCACCGGGGTTTTTTCTTTAAATCGCCGGGAACGGTTGATACGAATTTAAATAATTTTCCAAAATCACAAATGTTTATGATTTTTTTGCCGACATTATGTACAAGGGATTTGCGTAATGGCGAAACTCTGCCCTTTTTACTATAGATAAACACATTTGGAACCATAAACCGGGATATAAAAAGCAATGCTGATGAATAAGTTCAAAAAATCCTTATCTCTTCAAATATCGGTAATATCCATTTTATCCTATATTATTCTTGCCATCGTAACCATCGTAGTGGTACACATGCGATTCCAGGACAGAATGATAAAGGATTATACCCGTATGGGAGAAGGCGTTACCACTCTCATGGCTAAAGCTTATGATACCGATAAAACCGAAGAGTACATAGAAAAAAACTTCACCATGCCGGAATATAATGAAATAGTCAAGTATTTCTATGACCTGAAGGATAATTATCCGGATATATATTATTTATACATATATCGTTTTGATTCAGTGGATCCCCCGAGCGCAACGGTGATTTTTGATCTCGACGAGGAATACACAGAAAATCCGCCCCAGGAAAGTATAGACTGGATCGGAGATACCTACACCGACGTAGGTGCCCCCTTCGCCGAAGAAATAGATATCGTCATGAACGGCAAGCATCCGGTGGTTCATAGTCTGGTAACCTCGGATAATGAATATCTCCTTTCGTATGTACGTCCGATCTTTGACAAGGACGGTAATTATGTCGCCAGTGCCTGTGTGGACTTTTCCATGGAATATATGTTCCAGCAGGACCTGAGATTCATTTTTCAGCTTGCCGGCATACTTGGGTTACTTATGGTCATCATACTCACCATCAACATCCTGATACTCAGACATAAGGTAACCCATCCTCTGGACCGCATGACTTCCTGTATTGACAGCTTTGTTTATGAAACCGAGGCAAACCGTTTCCAGAACGTTCAGCGTCTGGAGTCCCTTGACCTCCGTCAGGAGGATGAGATCGGTGTGCTGTATAACAGTTTTGTCAGCAACATGAAGGAAAGTCTCTACTACATGTCTAATTTCAACAAGGCAAAGGACGAGATCGTAGAAAAGGAAAACGAAATCGAAAAGATCAGCCAGAAGACCTATACCGATGCTCTCACCTCTGCCAAAAACAAAGCAGCCTACCTCGATGATGAGATCGTATATAACATTAAGATAAAGAACGGACTTAAGGATATCGCTACCGTAATGGTGGATATAAACAATCTTAAATACGTCAATGATACCTTCGGACACGATGTCGGAGACAAATATATACTGGGCTGCTACGACATCATTCAGAACACCTACAAAAACTCACCTATTTACCGTATGGGCGGGGATGAATTCCTTTTAGTGCTGACAGAAACGGATTTCGGGGAGCGGGATCATCTGTACGAAGACATTAACACAAAGTATCAGCAGTGTTATGATAGTACAGAGAAAGAACCTTACGAGCGTTACTCTGCGTCGGTTGGAATGGCCGTCTACAATGACGGCGATGAGTTACGGGACATTATCAAGCGCGCCGACAAGCATATGTATGAACGTAAGATGATCTTTAAAAACGAACATGGAAGTTACAGGTAAATTATGACAATAAGTGGAAAAACCAGACTTTACCTATACATTGTTTCAATCACCACCATACTTCTGGTATCTTTGTTTCTGGTTATACTTAACATAAACGAACCCGTGGAATACACACGGGTTCCTTTTTGCGTGCTGGCAATACTTACGGTTCTGTCCTGTATCGCCATAGCACCCTTTTTTGCCAAAGGCCCGGTTTTTGATATTCACGGACAGCTGGAAAGCACCAATATAAATGCCATGCTTCTGACTGTCATAATCATTATTCAGATTTCATTTTTCTTTGAAATCATTTCTGTAAAAAACCAGCTCCTGAACTATCAGGTTTATTCTGACATACGAAACGATATCAATGTAGCCTCAACCTACCGGGAAGAAAAGCTTGATGATCTTTTGGAGTCCCTTTGCAAAGACAGCATTACCGAAATCTCCGTGACCGATATGTCCGGAACGATTTTACACTCCTCAGATAAAAACCTTATCGGCAGTACCGCAGAAAGAACCAGGTACACCTACAGCTTCAATAAGAAAAACAGTATCCGGTTCCGGATAGATCCATTTTTTGTACGAAACAAAATAAAATCCATCGCCCTGAATCTCCTCACAGTCCTTGTAACTTCAATTTTCTTCTCTGTCGAGATAGTCCTTCTCATGATAATGAACGTATCGAAGAGAATGACCAGGCAGATTCTTAAGGCTTATCAGGATAAAGACAAACGTTCACAGATTCCGGAAGACGAATATGAAATCATCAAAGCATCCCTTGAGAATGCCGATGTTCCGTCTGCTCTTTACTATATACGGCAGATTGCCTTTTTGTTCTATTTTGCTTCCAGGCTGTCTTCTTCATTTATTCCCATAGTTGCCAAATCCCTCAACAATCCCATAAAGGGAATGGCAGCTACAACCGCAGCAGGTATCCCTCAGTCTGCAGAGACACTTCTTACCTGCTCCGCCATATTCATAACTACAGTTATGCTGGAGAAAAAGGGCTGGAAGTTCCCGTTTATCTCCGGACTTCTTCTTGTATCGGCAGGAACCTTATCCTCTGCCCTGTCCACCAATCTTTTCTTATTCGTGCTGTCCAGAGCATTGGTGGGACTTGGCTACGGTTTTTGCTGGATGACCCTCCGGAATCTTTCACTTTTCGGAAAGAATGCAAAACAGCAGCTTTTGGGCTTTGCCCTTTTGAATGCGGGAATATACTCGGGAATGAACTGCGGTTCTTCTCTTGGTGCTATCCTTGCGGAAGTATTTGGCTATAAAACAGTATTTTTCATTTCTGCCGTTTTCACTCTTATGACCTCAGTCTTTATCATAAGACTTGAAAATGCTTTGCTTCCCAAGGCAAAAAGCAGTGATACAGAAACCGGACAAACTGCCAGGATATCCTTCAATGAGAACTTTTCAGTATTCCTGTTCGTGACCCTTATGATCGCACCGGCAAGTATTGCCGCCTCTTTCCTGAGCTACTATCTGCCTCTTTACTTTGACTCTATGGGCGGCAGCATAACCGATGTCGGAAGATCACAGATGTTATACGGAATACTCCTTGTTTATGCGGGACCCACCCTTTCAGTCTTTATATCAAAGCTTAAGGGTAATTCCCTCAAGAGAATTAATTATGTTTATAATCTCATTATAGCTTTGAGCCTTCTGTTCCCGGTTATGGGAGCGAGTCTGTTCCTGCCTTATGTAAGCGCCTGTCTGCTTGGAACTGCCGACAGTTTTGGCTTCGGTGTACAGAACAACTACTTCCTCGGACTTCCGGCTGTTCAGAAGCTTGGACCGTCAAAATCTCTTTCGGTTCTTTCCTTTATAAAGAAGATGCTGGAAATGATCGGTCCCTTCGTATTTGCCGCAGCATTGACACTGGGTTACAGGGCAGGTATAGGTGCTTTGGCCGTAGCATTTGCTATAATGGCAGTAGCATATTTTATTTATTCGGAGATAATGCAAAAATCCGGAACAGCACGATAAAGGTCGGATTTTTAGAAATCAAGAGAATCGGTATAGGGCATAATAGTATGATAGTCAGTGTAGTTTACGGAGGAACTCCCGAAGAAAAGGGGCCTTCAGAAAAAAACGCAAAAGATATAGCAAAAGCCCTGGAAAACAGGGGACATGAAGTTCATCTCCTTCAAATTGGGAAAGATATAATAAATGCCATCCTTTCCGTCAAAACAGAGGTGGTTTACTTATGTGTTCAGGGAAAGGGTTACGGAGACGGAACCTTCCAGGCCATGCTCGAAACGCATGGAATTCCTTTCACAGGAAGCCATATGCGGGCTGCGTGTCTCATTAATGATAAGATCCTCAGTAAATTGGTTTTTGACCGTTACGGAATACGTACCCCGAAATGGGATATCCTGACTAAGAAGCAATTTGAAAAAGGCGACTATCCCTATGAAGATTTTGGATACCCCTTCGTCGCCAAAGCTCCTACACAGGGAGGCAGCTTCGGCATCGAGCTTATCAGATCCCGGGAGGATATTCCTCGCATCGGAAGCGTATTTAAATATGACAACCCCATCCTGCTTGAGAAATTCATTCCGGGAGGATTCTATACCGTAGGCATTTACAAAAGCAAAAAGAGTCTGGTTTCTCTTCCCGTGGTAGAGGGCCTTGATCTGGATAAGAAAGCTAATGCTAACGACGGGCTCATTACCTTTACAGGCAACTACGGAATACGCGAAAGCACACTTAGCCAGAATGTCACTGAGGAAATTAAACACCTTGCTATGGAGGTTTATCATGCCACCGGCGCAAAGGATCTCTGTCGTATTGATTTTATGGTTTCCGAAGAAGACAGTAAACCCTATGTACTTGAAATAAATGCCGTTCCGGGGCTCAAAAGATACAGTCTTATGCCGAAGGCCGCGGAGCTTGCAGGTATAGTTTATGAAGATATGATTGAAGACATACTTTACGCAGCATTAGACAATAACGCAGAATAAGGAGTAAATCTATGTTCAGAAATATGAAAATCAGCTTAAAAATCCTGCTGGTCATACTGATAATGTCATTAGGCTCACTTATAGTGGTCTTTAGTGCTTCCTACTATTTTATGAATTCCATGGTCGATGAGTTCCAGCAGACCAACATTACCCTGGGAATTAATTCTTCGGAAGTCACTAAGGATTCTCTTATGTCCCAGACGGAATACTATCTTCTGCAGCTCATACAAAAACAGGCTCACACAGCAAACAATGAGCTTCATGAAGTAAACAGAGCTGTTACGGAGGCCTCCAAGTATACCCAGCATCTTTTTGAGACCCGGGAAAATTTAATCGGCCATGATATGCCGAGACCTGACGAAACCGAAATGGGTGTGGCATCACAAAAGTACTTCCTGGCGAAGGGCGTAGAAGCTACTCCCGAGCTAATGCAGGAGGTTTACACCTTATCCTATTGCGAGTACATGTTTGCCCCGACTTTGGAACAGAATCCTATTCTGGATAATATCTACATCGGTACCGTAAGCGGTATTTCCTACAGATATTCAAGGTCCAATGCTTTCAATCCCGATTATGATCCAAGGCAGAGAGACTGGTATAAGGCTGCTATCTCTCATCCCGATCAGCTTGTATGGCTTCCTACATATACTGATTCTTACGGAAACGTATGTATCACTGCGGCCATGACCTACAGAAATGCAGACGGACATGTTGCAGGCGTAGTTGCATCGGACGTACTTTTAACAAGCATCATAAATGAAGTTATGAATATGAAGATCGGCGAGACAGGTTCAACTCTGATACTTGATTCCGATTTGAATTTCATAGCTCACCCGAGTATGAACAATCCGTTTTTCAATTCTGACCTCAGAGGTCATTTTTCCGGCACTGACTTCATAAAGAGTATTCATTCCTCAGATAGTTCTATCATTCAGACCGTCTACGAAGGACAAGACAGCTATGTCGCCTTTTCAAAGATGGCTGAAACCGGTTGGATATTCTGTGCGACCATCGAAACCGGCGAAGTAACAGCCCCTGCCCTGGAAGCCAAGGCTCAGAATGATATCCTCACCGAAGCTTCTCAGAGGAACATGCAGGATCAGATATTCAATATCCTCCGCCTGTTTATGATCTTCTTCTCCATCATGGGAATCACGGTAGTTATGACCTCCTTTGCGGTAACCGGAACCATCACGAGACCTATCCAGAGGCTCGCAAGCAGCGTTCTGAAGATCGGTAAAGGTGAGTTTAATGAGAAGATCCCTGTGTTATCCGGCGATGAGGTCGGTCAGCTGGCAGACAGATTCAACACCATGCAGGATGACCTCAAAAACTACATGCAGAATATAAAGAAGGTCACTGCAGAAAAGGAAAGAATCGGAACAGAGCTTTCGGTTGCTACCAATATCCAGGCTCATATGCTTCCCACAGTCTTTCCGCCTTATCCCGACAGACCGGAAATAGACATTTACGCATCCATGAACCCTGCAAAGGAAGTCGGCGGTGATTTCTATGATTTCTTCTTTGCCGATGAGACCCACTTTGCCATGGTTATAGCCGACGTTTCCGGAAAGGGAGTTCCCGCCGCACTTTTCATGGTCATCACAAAGACTCTCATCAAGGATCATGTTCAGCAGATGAAGGGCAAAACCTTAAGCGAAGTCCTTACCGAAGTAAATAATCAGCTCTGCGAAAACAATGAAGAAGAGATGTTTGCAACCTGCTGGATCGGAATCATTGATATCACCACAGGAAAGGGTGTTGCTTCCAATGCCGGTCATGAACATCCTGTTTTGCGGAGAGCCGGCGGTGAGTTCGAGCTTGTTGTATACAAACACACCCTCGCTCTTGCAACCATTCCGGGCGTCAAGTTCCGTGAGCACGAATTCGAGATGCATCCGGGAGATACTCTTTTCGTATATACCGACGGTGTTCCTGAAGCCACCAACCTGGACAATGAGCTTTACGGTACCGACAGAATGCTGGAGGCTCTTAACAGAGACAAGGATCTTCCTCTTGAAAAGATCCTGAAGAACTTAAAGGCTGATGTTGATGCCTTCGTGGGTGAAGCAGATCAGTTCGATGATCTCACAATGCTCGCTATGAAATATAATGGTCCCGCTAAATAAAACAGTAATCCACAGGGGACGGTTCCCGCAGACGGGAACCGTCCCCTGTGGATATCTCAGCAGCTTTTCAGAAAAAGTTTCAGCCGGGGCATATGCCCCGGCTGAACTGTTAAAATCTGGTTTTATTTCTCATTCGGCATCTTCCATGCGTGATGATTGGTGTGAAGAAGGTGATGAGACTTTTCGGAAAGCGGCTTTCCGAAGTAATCCTCATAAATCTTTGTTATGGATGGATTCTCATGTGAGAATCTGAGCTCCATACCGGCATCCTGTGAGTAAAGAACCGGTGCTCTTTCGGGAGCCATCTCTACTCCGTCATGGATAGGCTGTCCGCCGCCGCCTACACAGCCGCCGGGACATGCCATAACCTCAACGAAGTCATAGTGTACACGGCCCTGCTTAAGGTAGGTAAGAAGCTTGTTTGCATTACCGAGACCATTGGTAACCGCAACACGAAGAGTCTTTCCTGCAAGATCGAACTCAGCTTCCTTCCAGCCGTCCATACCACGTACTGCCTTAAAGGCATCCGGATCCGGATTCTTTCCTGTTACAAGGAAGTAGGCACTTCTTAATGCTGCCTCCATAACACCGCCGGTTGCGCCGAAGATATTGCCGGCACCGGAGCCGATGCCAAGCGGCATATCAAGCTCTTCCTCGGGAAGCTCCTTAACGATGATCTGATCGGATCTTATGAGACGGTTAACCTCACGGGTTGTAAGTGAACAGTCAACCTCAGGATTTCCATGATCATCCACCATATTTGGATAAGCGCACTCTGCCTTCTTTGCAACACAAGGCATGATGGAAACGCAGAAGATATCCTTGGGATCCACCTTGAGAAGCTCTGCATAGTAGCTCTTTGTAACAGCACCAAACATCTGCTGAGGTGACTTTGCGGTTGAAAGATTGTCAACAAACTCAGGATAATGAGCCTTGACATATCTTACCCAGCCCGGACAGCAGGAGGTGAACATCGGGAACTTGTGGTTCTCGGGATTCTTCAGCTTCTCAAGGAACTCTGAGCCCTCCTCCATAATGGTAAGGTCTGCTGTAAAGTTTGTATCAAATACATAATCTGCACCTGCTCTTCTTAAAGCTGCCGCAAGACGCTTTACCGTAGCAAATTCAGGATCAAGTCCGAAAGGCTCGCCCCAGGCAGTTCTTATGGAAGGTGCGATCTGGAATACAGTGATCTTGGAAGGATCCTCAAGAGCATCCAGAACACGATCCACATCATCACGCTCACGGAGAGCGCCAACCGGACAGTGAGTTATACATTGTCCGCAAAGTGCACACTGGGAATCTTCAAGAGCGTAAACTCCGGTAACATCCACCGTTACTCGGGAGCCGGTATTAACCACATCCCAGATATTGCTGTTCTGAATCTTATCACACACCTGAATACAGCGCATGCACTGGATACACTTATCGTAATCTCTGATAAGAGGGAATCTGACATTACCCTTGTTTTCAGGAATCTGTTTCTTATAAGGAAGGCTGTGGATATTGAGATCATTAGCCACCTTCTGAAGAGTACAGTTGCCGCTTCGTACACAGACCGCACAGTTGGTGTTGTGCTGTGAAAGGATCAGCTTAACATTGGTCTTTCTTGCAGCTCTGGCCTTCTTTGAGTTGGTATAGATAACCATTCCCTCGGCCACAGTATTGTTGCAGGCTGTAAAGAGCCTTTCATATCCCTCAACCTCAACCACACAGACACGGCAGGCACCGATCTCGTTGAGTTCCTTCATATAGCAAAGGGTTGGGATGTGTACTCCCGCCTTGGAAGCAGCATCCAATATAGTTGTCTTCTCGGGAACCTGCAGGGAGATTCCGTCTATCGTAACGTTTACCATTTTGCTTCTCTGCCTCCTTTAAAGATTCCATAACCAAAGTGATCGCAATGCAGACATCTTCCGGACTCCTGGCATGCCTCTTCGTCGGACATACCGCACTCCATGATCTTGAAATCGTGCTTTCTTTCTTCCGGAGAACGCTCCATCATATTTACTCTTCCGCATGGCTTATGATCATCAAAGCGGACAGGAGGAAGCTCTATATCTGACTTTATCTCATGGAAATATCCGAGATATTCGTCAATGTTTGCAGCCGCAACCTTTCCTGCTGCGATGGCACGGATTACGGTTGCAGGACCTGTAACGCAGTCACCACCCGCAAAGATTCCGTCCTTGTCACGGATATCGCTGGTGTCAAATGCCTGAATCTGTCCACGCTCTACAGGAATTCCGTACTCACCGAACTTACGTGAATCGATACCCTGACCGATAGCCACAAGGACTCTGTCACACGGGATTCTGAGCTCTTCTGTATCAGCTGCCACCGGCTTCGGTCTTCCGCCGCTGATTGGACCTACGATCTGAGGCTGTACCCAGATAGCAGCAACGCTTCCGTCGTCTTTCTTCTCGATACGTAACGGAGCATGAAGCTCTACAACCTCGCATCCGTCAGCAATGGCACCCTCAACCTCTTCGGGAAGGGCAGTCATATCAATCTTTCTTCTTCTGTAAAGGATCTTAACAGACTTTGCATTGCATCTGATGGCAGAGCGCGCAACGTCCATGGCAACATTACCGCCACCTACCACAACTATATCCATTCCTGTGAAATCAGGATAATCGTCATCACCGATGGCTCTCAGCATTTCAACTGCAGAGATAACGCCCTCTGCATCTTCGCCTTCGATTCCGATCTTCTTGTCTGTGTGAGCACCGATGGCAACAAACATTGCATCGTACTTCTCACGGAGATCTGCGATGGAGATGTCCTTGCCAATGCTTACATCAGTCTTCAGCTTGAAGCCGCTCTTCATGATGCACTCGATCTCGGCATCCAGGGCTTCTCTCGGAAGACGGTATGCAGGGATGCCGTATCTAAGCATTCCTCCTGCCTTCTTTCTCTGCTCATAAACCTCTACCTCATGTCCCATAAGAGAGAGATAGTAAGCTGCACTGAGACCTGCGGGACCACCACCGATAACTGCAACCTTCTTACCTGTTGCCGGCTGCTTCTCGCCGATCCTGAACTCATCCTCATGCTCAACCGCATATTTCTTAAGTCCGCGGATATTGATAGGATCGTCAACCATGGTTCTTCTGCAGCGTACCTCACAAGGATGCTCGCAGATCATGCCGCAGACTGCCGGAAGCGGATTGTCCTTTCTGATAAGGGCAACTGCGTCATTGTAACGACCTTCATGTATAAGCGAAATATATCCGGGTATATCCACATGTGCAGGGCACTGGGCAACGCAGGGAACCGGCTGATCCTGGTGTCCCGAACATCTTCCGTGCAGTACATGCTCTTCGTAATCTCCGCGGAAACCTCTGATACCCTTCAATACCATTCGTGCAGCCTCTGAACCTATGGCACAGTCCGCAGAATAGTATATGCTCTGGGCGGTTTCCTCGATAACTGACAATGTCTCCATGGTGGCAGTTCCGTCAAGCACTGAATCTATCAGCACTTCCAGCTGTCCCAGTCCCACTCTGCAGGGTACGCATTTACCGCAGGACTGAGCGTGACAAAGGTGCAAAAATGAAGCGGCAAGATCAACCGGACAAAGTCCCGGCTGACTCGCCGTGATTCTTCTTTCCAGATCCTTGTACAGATCCTCCACCGTCTTCTGCGCATTGTTTTGAGTTACAATGCTCAATCTACTCATGGTGTTTACCTCCTGAAATAATATGGTTAATCATAACTTACTGTTATTCTTAGTATTTCAGATACAATTGAACCACATAAAATGCTTTTTGTAAACTTTGCCGAGTAAAAAAAACAAATATATGCTTTAAATGTACATAATAGACAGTTTTTAAATGATGCATTTCCGTTTATACCCGATGATAACAGAACAAGTCTATCCGGAATTCAGGACATAAAAAAACAGAGGTTATTTCACCTCTGATCTAAAAAAGATATCGAATCGGACGGGGCCTGTTATCTTAATGACATCAGCCCCATCCTTTAATTCTTTTTTCCGCTGCTCTTCTCCATATAGGCCTTCCGTTACCACACAATAAAACGCATGGTCTTCGTAGGCTTTATGATGCTTTTTCAGTCTGTCTTCTATTGAATAAAAACAACAACACAGCCGCAACCCCATAAACAATGGCTCCTATCAGCATCGGGCTCAGAACTCCTTCAGTCTGCATAAGCATAAGCTCTGCAATCATCGGTGCAAATGTCAAAAGAACATACGAAAGCACAACAAAGAAAATAAGTGATGTGGATTCATCAATTGAACTTTGTACTATCCTGAGGCTCATAAACCTATCAGTAACCATGGGGGTTCCGAAGCCATCAAGGAAACCGAGAGCCATACTCGATATTATGACCATAACCGCCACAGGTGGAAGCTTAAGTATGAATATACAAATCGAAGTCAGGGCAAATGCAAAAGCGATACATGGCTGTAATCCGAATTTTGCCTTTGCTCTTGAAACCAGCGAAGGACCAATATAGATTCCTGCGATTCCGTTTGCAATGTAACAGTAACTCAGTACTATCGATGAGATATTATTAATCTGGCATATAGCCGGAATCAATGTAACGCACAGCATTACACCTATATTCAACGGTATTGCTATCACAAGGATAAAGAATATCATTTCCAGAGATGTAAACATCTTTGCAATTCCCGACATTGAGATAGGTTTTTCCTCTTCATCCGCTCCGGCTTTAGCTTCAAGCGACATCCAGGGAACCAGATACCATGTTCCCAGCAGATAGAAAATAAACATTGCACCGGAAATCAGGAATGTTACCGGATAGCCTGCATTTGCAGACAATATAGCGCCAAGACCGGCTCCGCAGGTGGCACCTGCCAGAAGTCCTGCATTATCCTGTGAAATATTATCGCTTCTTCCTTTTTCTGTTTCGTAGCCTTTTGTTATGAGATAATTTGATACTTGTTTAAACCCTGCATAAGAGTATCCTGCAAGAGCTCTGCATATCACTATGGTAAGTGCCCCACCTACAGCAAATGCTGTTATATTACACAATATCATAGCAATAGAAGATACAATGAGAACTTTCTTCACATCATATTTTTTGACAACCTTCGGAAGCGTCAGCATGCCTATCATCTGCGTAAGCCCTTCGATAGTAAGCGGAAGTGCTGCGGTAAAACCAAGGGAAATACCCGGTAATGCTTCACCGCTGTCTCTTATCATCATAGCCGCATAGGGCACACACATGTATTCAGCTGTAGAACATAAAAACCCTGTCAGTCTTAATGCGAGACTTACCTGTTTTTCCGAAAAAGTATCATTACCTTTGGCGCTGATCTTTTCTGCGGAAAGATCCATTACATTATTCAGCTCAAATACAAATATACTCAGAATGATCATGGATGATAGGAGAACAAGTACTATATTCCTCATTTCCTTGGCGATCAGTTCATCTGATATTTCCGCATCAAGGTATAAAGTAGTCCCTGTTTCATCATCTGTGCCAAAGGTAAAGGAAATGATAGCTGAATCCTCCTGGGTTCTTTTCACCTCTGTGATTCGCTCTGTGATCCTTACAGCATGTAGTGTCTCAAGTTCAGAAATCTTTTCATCAATATATTCATACAATCCATCTACTTCCCTGAGATCGACTCCCTGCTCCCTAACATGTTGTATTGAGTTTTCCAGATTTTTAAGAGAAGCTTTTACAGAAACCTCTATCCTGCTTCTGTAATCAGACTGATAAACCAGGATCATAACTCCAGACATTATGATTATGCCCAAAGTTATGGCTCCTACCGCCCCCAGTTTTTTTATGGTTTTAACAGTAAAACCGTCATTTTTCAGAACATTTAACCTCTTTTTGACAAATACTACCAGAAAAGCAATGGCTATCAGTTCAGTAACGACTACAACCAAGGTAATGATCACCGTTCGTTGTTTCAGTTCATCAAAGCGTTCCTCGAAAATTTTGTTCTTATAAATACAACCGAGGTATCCTATGATTTCACCATCTTCATGGATATTGGAAAAAATGGCATTCCATCCATCATGGGATATAGCCTTTCCCTCTTTTTCCATCAACTCCGGAAGACCTCTTTTAAATGTCTTGGATTCAATGAAAGCTCTGACATTATCCGTGTCCTCGTGTGTCTCGCCCTTGTCCAGATAATACAGAAGATTCCCATCCTTATCTATAACAAAGGGGATAGGTCCCTTATACTGGTTGGCAAATGTTTCCAGGACATCTTCCATGCCGTAATAGTTATCAAATCGTTTACCAAAATTGATAGATGTCTCCAGTAAATCTACATTATCCTTTTCAAATTTGGCTATAACAGACTCTTCAAGATTTATTGCCGTAGTCCGATAATTCAGATATCCCATTGTTGAAACAAATATCAGGGAAAAAAAAGCCAGCAGGAAAAGACTTATCAGATATATTTTATTTTCTTTTCTTGTATTAAGCATAATATCTGTCCTATGAATAAATCTCATCACAAATAGTCAGGAATCGGAACTTTAACGGATATCCTATTCTCTTTGCAACTTTGTAATTTACGTAAATCCCCGGTGCACTTATGTATACACAGGGCAGACTTCCTGCCTGAGCTCCGTTCAGAATTTTTGCCGCAGCATCTGCTATGAAACGTCCTACATTTACGGGATCATTTGCAGATATCAGCATCAGCGCTCCATTTCTTACAGCTTCGGAATCATCCATCAGATAAACAGGGATTTTTTTATCATACAAAGGCTTCAGCAAAGGTTCTATTTTTTTCAGGTCATTTATAAGGTCTACCGTAAGAAAGAAAGAATCTATCCCCTCATCCGCCATTTTTTTTATCTTTGTCTCAACCAGCTTATAATAACTGTCCAGTTCTTCATTCGTTTCACGAGGTTGTTCGCTGATATTATATTTTATCAACTCAAAATCCAGTTCTTCAGATGCCTTCTTTATATCAGAAAAACCGGAAATAGTCTCATCCCCATAAATGATCACTCCCATTTTATGAAAATGCTGTAACGAATCATAGTATTTAAGCTGTCTGAAAACCGATGATGGCTCTACATGTGCCCACACATTCGGATTGCCACTGCCATTCTCTGCGGAATCTATGATTCCTGATGCGATGGGATCAGTCGCGAGAAAGTCAAGCATAGGGATACTAAGCTCAAGTTCCTTTACAAAAATACCTGCACTTGTACCAAAAGTCAGAACCATATCTATATCCGTACCGGCGCCCTTTTTTAAGGTTTCTGCAACCTTTGCTTCGTCACTATAGGCAAGAAAATAAAATCCGTTTGGCGAAAACTCAATATAAGGTCCAAGATCCGCATCAAGCAAAGCCATATACATCTCTTCGGATGACATGTTTTTTTCATTAATCTCAGAAATATCAAAAGGAATGCTTCCTTTTTTTATCCATCCCAGCTCCTCAAGTCCTGACAGAATATAGTATAGCTGTCTGCTTGCAGGCATATATTCATCATAATCAATATATGCAAGCCTGAACTTACTTCCGTCAGCCTTTGTATGTGGGGCAGTATCAAAGACTTCCTTTTCTTCTGCTTCCGCAGCCATGACATCAACATGGGCGATACCGGAAAACATCATTGTAAAAAAAAACATAACAGCCAGAAATATGCTGAAATGTTTGTGAGCTATTGTTTTTTTCATATGTATATTTTCTCCAGTCTTCCGGCTGTCATACACAGCCATTCACTATGAACGTACTTTATACCGTTTCTTTTAAGAATCTCATCAACGGTTACACCGCTTTCTCCCAAAAGAACGGCCTCGTCCCCCACCACAATATCATCATTTCCTGTTACATCAATACACAGATTATCCATACACACATCGTCAGCCAGAGTGAATATTCTGTCACGGATCTTCACCCTTATATCCTTTTGTGTAAGAAGCAATGGATTGTCCCAATATCCTATAAAGATTCTCGCTATCCTGCGAATTCCTGTTGTGTTATTTTCAGGCTCATAAGACAAGGGAACGGACTTATCTATATTTCTTACATCAAATATTCTGGCACAGATCCTTAAAGCCGGCCGCAATTCCATGTCTGTACCGCATGGCAGACCATACATGGCTGTACCGACTCTTACCATATCGTACGCATACTCCGGGAAAGCAAATACAAGAGCTGAATTCAGGATATGTATCGTAATCTTCTCTCTATATCGCGGCTTTATTTTCTTTACCATCCGGTCAAACCCTTCCAATTCCTTTTTTATACCGATCCTGTCCTTAGAATAGGAAGTATAAAGATGACTGTAAACACCACAAACCTCTACCTTATCCTGAGAAAAAAACTCATCCTGTTTTAATAGAAAGTCTTCATAGGAAATACCCATTCCTGAATTCCAGCCATCAAGTCTTATATGTACTTTAATACACACTCCCAGTCTTTCGGCTATTTCGTAAAGTCTAAAAAACTGAGAAACACTGTACACAGAAAAAAAAGTCATTTCCGGCTTGACCTTATGATTTAAAAGACAGTCTTCTATCTCCAGATCATCTGCACCGCCAAGAAGAAGTGTCTTTAGATCATCTTCCCACTTAACAGATGAAATCTGCAATAATTCACTCATTTTTCCAACGGCAATCATATTGACAAGCTTTTGTTCACCGAGAAATTTCCTTATTCCCATAATGCCGTGTCCGTAAGCATCCGCTTTTAAAATGCCACAGACTGCTTTGTCTTTTCCCACAACACTCCGAATGGTATTGATATTATATTTGATGTCTGCCGTGCTTATTTCAGCCCAGGCGGCTTTTTGTTGTTTTGGCATTAATGATATTCCCCGTAAAGCAGCCGAACAATTCCTGAGCTGCCGTTTTATACCAGTCCGGCTTTCTCTCATTTTTTACTGTAAGATCTGGATACATCTCATGCAACCCTATCATATGTGCATTCCATAATGTAGTTTTTTCTATACTATTCTTAAGAAAAGACAGATTACATCCTGTCATCAGCATTTCAACCGGACCTGCTGTGGTAGCGTAGCCATCTCCGCCGAAAAGGGCATACATCGGTCCGCTTATATATCCTGTGCAGTCAAAGCCTCCGACTATGTCCGCCTCTTCTTTCATGCCAATCTCATTTAAAAGTTTCATCACAGTTTTTTGCCATGACGGCAGATAAACAGACTGGAACATTCCACCCATCCATGTAATCCCGCGTTCAAATGCCAACAGTACAGACACGATAAAAATCCCCGGGTAGATTTCCTCTCTTTCCAGAAGACCTTTTATATTGTCAGGATCTGCTATGTATTGAACCTTACTGCCATCTCTGGACTCCCCGATCAGTTCCCCACTTTCACTTAATCTTAGAAAAACTTTTCTGCCTTTGCTGTCTGCCCCAACAAAAAGCTGTGATGCAATGGGAAGACCATCCTCAGTGGTGATTTCATTAATTATCTTTCTTGCACTTCTGAAAAACATCACTCTGTGAAGAATCGAGTTTTCGTCTCCAAGCTCTTTTATCAGTATTTTTTTTATCACTCTTTCTACTTCCAGGTAGGCAAAAGTAAATCCCGTCTCCTCCGGAAAAAGCTTCCCGGATAGCATCGCTCCTATCGCAGTTACCTGTTCGGAATAATTCCTGCACTTTCTTACCAGATCTGTTTCATAGATCGTCTTAAGAAGCTCCTCCAGAGTCTTTTTTACTGTATCATCAGGATTTTCAGTGATAAAATTGTTCCGGAAACGTTCCAGCATTTCTTCATCTATTGCCTTCGCCTTTATAGCCATCTGGTTATGATCTACAGCTCTGAAAAAAGGAAGAGCTCCCTTACTTTCATCTGATACATACAGATTTATGCCTCTGGCAAAAGTAACATTTCCCAGTTCTACCTGTCCACCGGAAAAAATCGGAATGATTCTTCCCTGTACTCCAAGCTTGCGAAGCAAAAATCCGTACAGAATATCTCCCTGAAAGGACTGTGAACAGAATACTGCACCATGATGATCTGCAGTTAAAATCACATTTGCCTCCAAGGCAGCAGCTATATCTTTTCCAGCCTTGTCTCCAAGCCTTTCCGTTATAAACTCTTCCGCACTTTCATAAAAATCTGAAGGTTCATATATGGTTTTTCTTGTTTTATTGAATGACACCTTTGATGCCTGTTGCGCCAAAAAACCATCCAGGGTCACAGATCCTCTTTCATAGCAGGACATGACACATGCATTTCTTTCGGCACATAACATGGCCATATCCTGTATGGAAGCTCCTGAGGAATCATTGGTATCCAAAGTATTAACTCTGTTTATCATTCCGATTGGTTTGCTCCATTCGTACCTAAGAACTTGAATCCCATCATAGTAATATCGTCAAATTGAGGTGCCGTTCCCACAAACTTATCTATGTCTTTTCTCAGTTCAGGCAGAATTTCAACAGGAACCGAGTTTTTGTTTTTGTTAATAGATGTGAGAAGCCTTTCCTCACCAAACAGTTCATTGTTACTATTCGTTGCTTCCGTTACACCGTCTGTATAAACAAAGAGACTGTCTCCCGGATTAAGGTCAAATTCATCCTGTCTGTATTTGATACCTTCAAAGGTTGCAACAGCAGGTGAATGTTTTGTTTTAACAAGCTCGAAGCACTCACCGCTTCTTCTGATTGCAGGATACTCGTGTCCTGCATTGGCTTCTATAACATGACCTGTTTCAAGATCGATAAGCGCGAGCCATACAGTAACAAACAGTTCTGCTTCATTGCCTTCGCAGAGCTGTTTATTTACATTCATAAGAGCCTGTGCCGGAAGTTCTCCCATCTGCATACGGTTCTTAATAAGAGTTTTGGCAATGACCATAAACAGTGCTGCTGGAACTCCCTTTCCGGAAACATCCGCAATTACCAACGCCAGATGCTTATCATCTGTCAGGAAGAAATCATAAAAATCTCCTCCCACCTCCTTTGCAGGAGCCATAGTTGCGTAAATATCAAAATCTTTCCTGTTTGGAAAAGCCGGAAATACTCTGGGAAGCATATCCGCCTGGATCTGTGTTGCGACATTGAGTTCCGCACCAATACGTTCCTTCTCCTTCGTCACTTTCTGAAGATTCACCATGTATTCTTCAAGTGAGTTGACCATCTCTGCAAAACGCTCTGACAAAGATCCAAGCTCATCATACTGACCCTTTTCTTCAGATATTTTTTTCGCAAGATTTGGATTCTTAGTATTTGCATATTCCTCTACATTGTTCTCAAGTCTCTGAATACGTGCAAAAATATATGTATAAAGGAACCTGAATAAAGCAATCGTTGCAACTGCAAAAATCAGGGCAGCAGCAAATGCCTGTCGGAAAACAGAATTAAAAATCATAGAATTGACATGATCAACACTGGTATCCGCGCAAATCAGGCCAATCTTCTCTCCATCTATAATAAGAGGGAAGCAGTAAGTATACATGTACCCATATTCGTTATTAAGCGAGTCTATAGCTTTTGTCTCACTTCCCGTTTCCCAAGTCTCCCACATATAATGGTGAATCAAGGGATCTTCATATACAACGTCTCCGATTTGAAGTATCTCAGTACCATCAGGTCCTGTCTCAGGCACAAAAGTAGCATCAAGAACATAACGAACCTTATGGTCTTCACCCTCTATTGGGCTGATAAAATATACATAATCCAATTTGAACTCTTCAGCGGAATCCCTGAAGACGCAAAGCCAATATTCATATCTATAGGTTACATAAAGTCTTTTTGCCTCTTCATCCATTTCCCGGTATGTCGGCATACAGTCATAGTTTTTCTGAATATATGAATAAAAGGCATTTCTTACATTTGACAGATCATTACTGAAGTCCATCGGAACATTCAATTTGTAGTCATGCTCATCAAGCCAGTCCTTAATATCCGCAAGTTCACTGCCTTCTTTCTGGATGATTCCGGACATATGCCTTGTAAACTTCTCGAGATTAACGATAACATCTTCATGATAAGATGTTGTCTGATTAACATACGAAATAATACCGCTTATCACGGTAGTTACTATTGCGAACAGAATAAAAAGTACACTAAATTGCCTTTCCAAACTCTTGGTTTTCATTTTTTCCCCTGCTTTAATGAATAAATTTTGTGATACACAATGATATACATCTTGCTTAAAAGCAAGCTTTTTCTCTCTGAAACATCGGCTGTCTTATCCTCTATTATAAGCATATTCGCTTAACAAATATAATTCTGTTATGAATGATTTTACCAAAGCCTTTCCTCTTCAGTAAAAGTTCATCCGTCATCATGACATCAACATCAAGCTGAACAGGGATTTTGCCGACACCATGCACAGATGCAGACTTCAGCGTGAGTTTAAGGAAGGTACATGGGTCTGAACGGTTCCAGTGTACTTTTACCGGCGGAAGTCCGTCCAGAGCCTCCATAACCGCCTTATTGGTGACCTCGAGAGCCTCCCGCACGGTCTTTGCAAAAGATGTATACGAAAATCTCAAAGAACTAAAAGTAACCCGAAGATAATTCCTTATCTATAACTTCAAAGATGACGAGTAATATTTATAAGATTGTGTTTCGTGGTTAAACTTTAGATATGGTTTTATACAAGTGAGAGGAGCAGAAGGATGAGAATAAAAGGATGGTTTTACTTATGTGTGGCGGCGTTGACATTGGCACTTACGGGATGTGGCGGTAATAACAAAGAAAATGTTGACTACTATGATCCGGAGACTCTGGGCTTCACTGTGACCGGAGAAGCATCTCTTGATGATTTTACGTGGCTATTTACACCGAAAAATTATGACAAGAGCAATGATGTGCGCTTTTCCGATCCTTATGCCATAAACGGAGTCTGGGAATTTGCAAACTGGCATAAACCGAATAAAAAATCAGGCTACGTGAAGGATGTTTACTGGATGAATATCGAGGTTGAAGGAAAGGGAAAATCCGGAATTCAGTCCAATGAGAATACAGATCCGGGTGTGGCCGCGGATGTATATGGATATCAGGCTTTTAAGAACAGTGATGAGGCGAAGGCCGCCGGTCTTTCCGGCAGTGATACGGCTTCAAAGCTGTTGGACGCCATGAGCAATCTTTATGGAGATGTGCCCTGTAAAGTGACTATCATACTTGCCGGAAGAGAGGATGAAAACGGCAGCTGGAGTGAGATAAAAACCGAGAAGCCAATAGAGTTTGAAGGTAAGTATTATCCTGACCACCAGCTTTTGAAGGTTGAGGATTCCAAGGGCAGTCAGATAATGATAAATGATTTCCTTGATAACGGTACTGAACAGCATGCCACAGCCACCTATGAAGTTTCTAAAAAAGACTTTTCTCTGAATGGTGTAGGCGGATTGTACAGAGCGGATAAGTAAATTGTCCGGAATGCCACCGTGGACGGTTACCGCGATTGAGAACCGTCAAAGGTAGATTAGCCGGTTTAAAGAGGTATGTATATGAAACAAGCTCAAATCGTTAAAGATATACAGTCAGAACTGTTTTCAAGACAGGATCTGTCCTATCGTGAGATGCAGGTAAAGATCATTCCAAACATAGAGGCTGATTCAATCATAGGCGTGAGGACGCCGGAACTAAGGAAGCTTGCAAAGGAGCTTTTAAAACGAGAGGACCTTCAGGAGTTTCTTGATGTGCTGCCACATAAGTATTTTGATGAGAACCAGCTTCACGCTTTTATCATTTCCGAGATAAAGGATTATGACCGGTGCATTTCGGAGGTGGATCGTTTTCTTCCATTTGTGGATAACTGGGCTACCTGCGATCAAATGTCACCTAAGGTGTTTAAGAAACATCGTCCGGAGCTGCTCAAAAAGATAAAGCAATGGATAAAGGCAGAGAAAACTGTGAAAAATCAGGATGAGTCCGGTAATGATTCGCCCTCAGATCCGTCAACCTATACCATCCGATTCGGCATAGGCATGCTGATGCAGCATTTTCTTGATGAAGACTTCGACCCGTCTTATCCTGAACTTGTGGCAGTTGTTCGATCCGAAGAGTATTATGTCAACATGATGATAGCCTGGTATTTTGCCACGGCTCTTGCAAAGCAGTATGAAACGGTTCTGCCATTTATCGAGAACCGGAGACTCGATACCTGGACACACAACAAAGCAATTCAGAAATCAGTTGAAAGTTACCGTATCACTCCCGAACAGAAGGAGTATCTGAAGAGTCTGAAAATCAAAAAGTAATCCATCGGGGACGGTTCTCGCCGGCGAGAACCGTCCCCGATGGATTACCGATAAAAAAAGCCCCGAGCATATTGCCGGGGCTCAAATTATTAAAGATCAACCTTAGGTAATCTCTCAAAACTCTTCTGTAACTCATCATCGGTCGGAATATAATCGCTCATTTCACCGTCATTAAACTTCTGGTAAGCTACCATATCGAAGTATCCGGTTCCGGTGAGACCAAAGAGAATTGTCTTCTCCTCGCCGGTCTCCTTGCACTTAAGAGCTTCATCAATAGCGGCTCTGATTGCATGACTGCTCTCTGGAGCCGGGAGAATTCCCTCAACTCTTGCAAACTGCTGTGCCGCTGCAAATACAGAGGTCTGCTCAACGGAAACGGCTTCCATGAGACCATCATGATAGAGCTGTGACAGAATCGGACTCATTCCATGATAACGGAGTCCTCCGGCATGGCTTGCGGAAGGAATGAAGTTACTGCCCAATGTATACATCTTAGCAAGAGGGCATACCATTCCGGTATCGCAGAAGTCATATGCGAACTTTCCTCTGGTGAAACTTGGGCAGCTCGCGGGCTCCACCGCAACTATTCTGTAATCCTGCTCGCCTCTTATCTTCTCACCCATGAACGGGGAAATAAGACCTCCAAGGTTGGATCCGCCGCCTGCGCAGCCAATGATCACATCGGGCTTTACTCCGTATTTTTCAAGTGCAGCCTTTGCCTCAAGTCCTATTACAGTCTGATGAAGAAGAACCTGATTCAAAACACTTCCCAGGACATATCTGTAGCCCTCTGTCTTTGTTGCAACCTCAACAGCTTCGGAGATTGCGCAGCCAAGGCTTCCGGTTGTTCCCGGGTGATCAGCATTGATCTTTCTTCCTATCTCGGTTTCCATGGATGGAGATGGGGTAACACTTGCACCGTATGTACGCATTACCTCACGCCTGAAAGGCTTCTGCTCATAGGATACCTTTACCATGTAAACCTTACAGTCAATGCCGAAATATGCAGATGCCATGGATAATGCTGTTCCCCACTGTCCTGCACCGGTCTCTGTGGTCACGCCCTTAAGACCCTGTTTCTTTGCATAATAAGCCTGGACGATGGCAGAATTCAGCTTGTGGCTTCCGCTTGTATTATTACCCTCGAATTTATAGTAGATCTTTGCAGGGGTGTCGAGAGCCTTCTCCAGACAATAAGCTCTTACAAGAGGAGACGGTCTGTACATCTTGTAGAAATCCAGTATTTCACCCGGAATGTCAATGTAAGCTGTTGTATCATCAAGCTCCTGCTTTATGAGTTCATCGCAGAATACCGGACGCAGGTCCTCGTAACCCATAGGCTTAAGTGTTACCGGATTAAGAAGCGGAGCCGGCTTGTTCTTCATGTCAGCTCTTACGTTGTACCACTGCTTTGGAATCTCATCCTCGTTAAGATAAATCTTATAAGGAATTTTATCATCGTAACTCATGTACTGTTTCCTCCCATATTTTCTGTTTTTATAATTATACACTTTTTCGGGAGAAATGCCTTATTCCCGTAAAAAAACCGGAGAATGATGTCATAACAACCATAACTGTACAGAAAGACTGCCAGGCTGAGACTGGTGCATATTCAGCTCCGCCTGATATGCCGGTATGGAAGTGCGTCCTTAGTTCCCAAGGTATTATCATTCCTCAGAATCACTTTACTTTACACTCTTCTGTCGTTCCGACCTGGGAAACGATTAGCTTTTTCTGGTCATCGGAAACCGACATAAGAGCACATATCAAAGAATCATCTTCAAGTTCGGCGAGATAAACCCCGTGTCCAAGAGGAGTCAATGTATATACCTCATTGTCGCCGCCATCATCATAAATTTGGGTTGCCGTGCCATAGGTTCCGTTTTTTAGGAGCTTTATCTTCCATGTAGAATAGGAACCTGCATAAGATTTATTCAGAGGTTCGGGATCAGAGTTTCTCTGAGCAACATCCTCATCCCATTTTCCATTATCACCGGCCCAGAAACCGTCGGATGCGTAGTTGTTGTTAATACGCGCACCGTCAGGACCTATGAAATAGCATTTGCCTTTGGACATTACCCAGGTATTTCTTACATACTTTCCCTTGGAATCCTTGTACATGAAAATATCATCTCCAAGGTCTTCAAATTCTCCGCCGGTCACGGCATAGGTTGTAGGGTCATAGTCGTCCACACCGTCAGGAAGATTTTCGCTGCTTCCGGATTTTTTCTGGCTGATGGAGGAATCCCAGCTACCGTCGCTCTTTACATAGTAACCATCCGGGGTATAGCCGTCGGTCATCATGTAACCTTCCTCGTCAATGTAGTAATACTTACCCTTATCTTCTACCCAGACATCCTTAACAAGTCGGCCGTTCTTCTCATAGATCCAGAGTCCGCTCTTCAGTTTGGACCACTGTCCGCCGCTTATGGTAGGTATGGTTCTGGTTGTTTCCTCTTCTGTTTCTGAAGCAGCACTTGATTTTTTCTTGGTGGAAACCACAACCTCTTCTTCAAAATCATCATCAGAGTCGGTTTTGGATTTATCGCTGTCATCGTCATCATCGAAGCCGTAGTACTTCATGGATTCCGGATCGTTTTCGTCGAATACCGGAACGTCATCGCGGCTTGATTTTCCTTTGCCGGCATTTTCAAGTTCCGGCTCCACATCTTCAGTCATCTTCTTTACATTGAAATCACCACAGACGGTAATTTCGGCACCATACATAGTGCCATGCATATAGTAGTAGCCGGCGATGAGCCTGTCGGATCCCTTTGTGCAGTAAGCACCGATGTGATCCAGCTTGATTTTCGCATCCTTATCGCCTTCGATGTCTCCTTCTGCGTCTAAACTTGCATGGTAGTAACCGCCATTGATCTTGTTTACAAGAATGTCTTCTCTCTGTTGAGCAGTGAAATCTTCAGAGTTGTGGAAATCGCTGCTATCCATTCCCATTCCGCCCATGAAATCATACTCAAGCTCCCAGTCGCCATCATCATCTATGGTAAGGGTGCAGGACAGAGGTTTACTGAGGGCTTCTTTCCGGTTCTCCCCGAAATCCGAAGGAACTCCATCGATATTCTCAAATCCGTCAAGGGCTGTTAGTTGGATTTCACCTTCATATTCACCAATGAGATCATAGACTTTGGCATCATCCTTTACCTTTGCTCCAGACGGTATCTTTACGATGTCTTTATCATCTCCCGAGACATTGCCCGAAAGAACTTTCATGGCAGTGTCCAGGGCTTCCTGATCAGAATCCGAGAGTCCGGAGGAAGACCCGGCTGAAGCTGCAGTTGTCTCCTCGTAGCCGTTTATAACCGGGGAAGCATCATTTGTGGGTTCAGTATCAGACCCGGAAACACTTACGGACTGGATGCTTCCGTTACTTTCCGGTACGACATCTGTGCCCTTACTTTTCAGCAACAGAGCTGCCACCGCTCCTATCACAACCAGCCCCAGGACTCCAGCACCGATAAATGCAACTTTGGGAATGCCTCCGGAATTCTTTCCGCCGCCGGGGGTGTTTGGCCCATTAAAAGTTCCGTTGTTTGGATTGTAGGGGCCTCCGGGTGCAGGACCGTTGAAGCCATTCGGCTGGGGACCACCGTAACTGCCCTTGTTTGGGTTGTTAAAGTTTACATTCTGTTGAGGTGCACTGTTTCCAAATGTATTTCCGGATTGTGGAGATCCGTTAACGGAAGCATTGTAACTGCCTGTCTTTCCGTATGAAGGGAATGACCCCTGGGTTCCCTGGGGCTGTCTTGAAGGACCGGAAGCATCTGTGGCTTGTGTGTTTGCCAAGTTTTGCGCAGGAGGTGTCGAATCAGCAGAGCCGTTTGCGATATCACCGAGATTTGCCCCGCAGGTGTCACAAAACATGGAATCATCAGGAAGTTCTGCACCGCACTTTGGACAAAATTTGCTCATATTCTGCTCCTTTCATTATTTCGTATTTATGGTCTCATCATCGCTATCTCAGCTTCGGTGCCGTCCGGAGCAGACAGATGACCAATTGCGTACTGTTTTCCGTCAAGTTCATAAAAATTATCTATGGAAATATTTCCAGATTCGGTAACATAGATTCCTTCTCCGTATTCGTAGCCGGTGAAGACACTGTCTTCCATATTTTCGTCGTTTATTGTCTCACCTTCTATGCGGCTCATATACCAGTCCACGGTGAGAGTTACTCCTTTTGTAGTTACTGCCACATCGAAATTCACCAGTTCTTCCATGTAGGAGTTATATTTCTTCTCCACATCGTACACTATGAAGCCCTTCCAACTGCCCTGATACTCAGAGGCATTAAGCCATCTTACGCCATCCGGTATTCCATTCTGAAGTACACCGTCGTCGTACCACCACTTGAACTCAGACATCTTCGGACGGTCGGTGGAGCTCAGATTACTGTAGCGGCCTGTATTGGTGCTGCCGTAAGAATTGCTGCTGTCGGAAGAACTGTTACTATAGGAGCTATCGGATGTGCCAGGATCACTTTCATCAAAAATACTCTTATCAGAAGAACCTTCACCGTAGGAACTGTCAGATGTGCCGGAATCACTTTCATCAGAAATACTCTTATCAGAATAGCTGCTGCTCTCTGAAGAAAGTGATTTTTCAGAACTATCCCTTGAAGTTTCTGATGCAGCTTCGGATACATTTGAATTCTTTTCGCTTTCTAAATCCGATCCGCCCTTTGAACCTTCCGTAACTAGGTTAGAGTCTTCAGTATTCGGATACTCTATAACAGTGTCAGAGCTTTCGCTGACCTTCTGTACACTGACAGAATCAATGACGGATGATGCGGAACTTTCCACAGGGTCCTTTTTGCCGCCGATTAACAGCATAAATATGGCAGCAATCACCACTACAGCGCCCAAGCCGAAGAGCGGCAGCAGCTTAATGCTTACAACAGGCTTTGCGCTGATAGTCGGTCTCATGCCGTAAGGGTTAGGTTTATGTGGAGACCCCTGAGGGTTTATATTTTGCTGCGGACTGTAGCCTTGTTGCGAGTTAAAACCCTGCTGTGGATTGTAACTCTGTTGAGGGTTAAAACCCTGCTGCGAATTGTAACTCTGTTGAGAGTTCTGGGTCTGCTGCGTATTGAAGCTTTGCCATGATCCTGTTTGTGCAGGATCTCTTTGGGCAGGGTTTGAGTTGTACTTACCTGAATTTAAGAAACTACCGGGCTCTGATTCGGCAGAACCTTGAGACTGAGACATGTTGACTGAATCTATTAAATCATCTTCATCCTCATCTGTAGGTGCTCCGCATACATGGCAAAACTTTTCGCTATCATCAAGTTTCGCACCGCATTTTTCACAAAACATATCGCTTACCTACCTTTTTATTTTCGCATTGGGGCAATGGGAGGCTATAAAGTTGAAAACAAATTCGTACTGATGTGGGTAAGCATAAATGTGGTTATGCTGGAGCACATTGTTTACCTTTATAAGATCCTGTCTTCTTGAGGCAATGACCTTTTTCACATCTTTGTACTCGGATTCCAACTCATCTCTCGCACCCATGGAAAGACCTACGGCTGAGGGACTATCACTAAGCATTCCCATAACGAAAAGGAGGGTTCTCATTTTCTTACTCTGATCCTTTTCGGCAGGAGTCTGAAGGTGCTGTACGGAGGTTTCATCCATTGTATGTACAACAGTATATTTTCCGCCCTTTATGGCAACGATTATGAAGTAGGCGATGACACCAATCACCACCATCAATCCGCCTATTCCAAAGGTGACTATCAGAAGGGTCTTAATTGCTTCTTCAAAATCACCATCCACTATGATCATCATAAGTGCCATCATTAGTCCTACTCCGAAACAAACTCCGAAGAAGAGTTTGATGATCAAAAAAAGAATTACGGGATTGGTGATCATGTTAAGCTCGTACTGCCAGTGGAAGGCACCGTTACTGTCGCGGAAGATACCTTCAGGAAGTGAAGGATCCTGAATCAGCACAGGCTCACCGTTTGATGCGGTGGAATTTCCTGTGTATTGGTTTCCCATCGAGGGATTGCCGGAAGGCATATTTGTGTACTGTCCCTGGGAGCCTCCCATGTACTGGTTCCCCATAGAAGGATTTCCGGATGGCATTCCGGTATACTGCCCCTGGGAGCCTCCAAATGACACACCATTTGTGCCGGTATTTCCCATTGGCTGCTGATTTGCATTGTACTGCCCCTGAGCTGCCCCAAAGGTTGTGCCGGTGTTCTGAAGGTTTGGATTTGGCTGGACTCCCGGTGCATCCGGTCGCATCTTTACTGGAGTACCACAGGTGGGACAGAAGCTTGAATCATCGGGTATATTGTTACCGCAATTTGAACAGAACATATCGTTACCTCATCTTCTATTAACGCTATAATTGATTCTGAATATCCGACACAGGTGTGTATATAATTAGCTCATATATTTCGTCACTTGCTTATCGCGTCTTCATCGTCATCAAAACCACTCATTTTTTCGGAAACACTCTTTTTTTTGGAGTCACTCTTTTTTTCTGAAACAGTCTTAGTCTCGGAGTCACTTTTCTTCTGGGCCTTTGTATTTGCTACACCGGTTTTGTTTGGTCCGGCTGTATTGCCTGTTCCGGTTCCTTCAGCCTTGCCACCCTGAGCACCGGCGCCCAGCAACATACGCTCCTCCCAGTTTTTGGCATAGGCTGTTTCCTTGTATACAAATGAAAGATCAATGGCATCTTTACTGTCAGCCTTATAGGTTGTTGTCACACCATTTACACATACATTTATTTCATCGCCGGATGGCATAACAGACAATGTTGATTCAGGCAGCCAGTATCTGTTTTCATAGATCATAAAGGTATTATTACCACTTAAATCCATTTTGTAGGATTCTGTTTCTGTTCCCTCGGAGGTTTTGGTCTTTACCTTTACCGTACAGAAAGAGTACTTATCCTGATCATCGTGGTAGTCGAAGGTATAGCTTACATCGCCGTTGGAATAAGTCACACCCTGTCCGGGTCTTGCCTCCTTCAGCCAAACCTCTTTTTCCGGATCATATGCACCATCTTCTCCCACATACAGTCCCCAGCTTGTGTACATATTGCTTTCCAGGCGATGCTGTGCTCCACAGAAATAATATTTCCCGCCGTCTTCCACCCATTCAAGTACGGCATCATAGCCACTATTTTTATGGAATACCCAGGAGCCGTCAGTATACTCTTCCCAGCTGCCGTCCTTGCCGGCATGGTAGCACTGTTCCTTCATATAGTTTTCAATATATTCCCTTGAATCGCCGTCTTTGAAGGCAAATGCAGAGAATGCCGTGAAAACCATAAACATTAACGATAAGCTTAACAGAGCAGGTATTTTAGTCTTTCCTGCCATAGCACAACGGGTTTTATTGGTGGTAGAATCCATGCTCTTTCCGTATAAATTAAATATTTTCATCGTTACCCCTTTCCTGCTAAAACCGGCATCCATGGATACCTTAAGATTCTTATTGAAAATAATAACAAAATCACTCATCTATCATTTTTGCCGGCATTTTTAAGTTTTGTTATAAGAATTTTAAATGTGCGCCTCCACATACTCCGCAAAGGCCGCCTGCCAAATCTCGTAGGCGGAGTTTGTCTGATGAACATACATGTGAATCAGGCATCATTCAACAACCTCTATTCCTATTGAGCTAATTGATCATCACTTCGAATCACCTCATATAATTTGACAAGTTATCTGCCTCCTCGGGAGTGGGATAATAATAGATATTAATATTCTTGTTGATGGTATCATAGGTTGTCGTCAATCCGCTTTCGCCGAAGCAATTGTTATTGGTATATGTAACTGGTAAGCCTTCAAACTCTATACTCAATAACACATAGTCGTTTCTAATCGTCCATGTCATGCAAGCAGTTGATGCCTGGCTGAGTGCATACTCGGATTTCCTGAAAGCCTTAAAAGTGCTAATGTCTTGTCCTTTCTGTGGAACATCTCCGTAATTCCCGGTATATAAAAGTCCTTTTCCAAGCACCTCAAACTCTGTGGGATCAAATGTGATGTCCTTCGGACGGTTGATATTACCACGAATAGTCAGCGGCGTCGATTTACTCCACTTTTTAAAACCGTCTGTGTTTGTGTATGACGGGATAGTCAATTCTAATTCCCCTGTTTCCGAAATAGAAAGGTGAGTACCGTTCTCTATGCTTCCACCACCAAAGTCATAATCAAAAAGCGATGATACCTCCATGTCCCACTCAATTGGAATCAATTTTTTTTCTTCCTTTTCTTCTTGCCCCTTAAGCGTGACAGTTGTAATTTCTTCCACCAAAAAAAGTGGTTCTGATCGGTCGGGCGGGTCTATTTCGGGGTCACTTTCCGGACTCCACATGTCGATACGGTTTGGAGCACCTGCCAGTAAATAGCCGATGATGGTCATTTTTATATCAGCATATCCATTGCCATCCAAAGTGCCTTGCCAACTTCTTATATTTGCTATGTCGTTTAAAGGCGCAAAGCGAACTTTCCAGCCAGCGTACTTATATTCTTTCTGATCTGGAGACTTTTCTTCCTGGATCACCACATGAAGCTCCTTGCTGTAGGCAAGTGTGGCATTACGCATTTCCTCGTTTATGAGATAACGGACTTTCTTCTCCTGATCCAGCTCTATTTTGTTGAATACTGCTGTAAGATAGTCCAACAGCTCCTCTTTATATTCTGCGGTTATTTGGTCACGCATATATTGGGCAGGTGCACCGCGTCCGGCCTGACCATTGATATCCACAATCTCCCACCAGGCTTCTGAGCCTTCAAGTTTCCAGAACTCATTGCAATATTCATCAATGGAATCATTAATGTAGTGCTGCGCTGCCTCCGGATCATCGCCATATGTTTTGATGATCTTGGAAAATTTTTTATACCATTGTTTTAGTGTACGAGGTTTTCCATGGTAACGATTCTCGGTTTCCATATACCAGCGATAAACTTTACGCATATCATCGGTAACCTGATCGATCACAGCCTGCCCCATTGTGCTGATCTCCCAAAAGATTATGTTTGCTCCGGTGAGGCACAGTCCCATGCCGGCGCTTGTTTTCTGTCCCATCAAAAACATTCCAACGTCCTTCATAAGAAGCAGCTTGTCGGCTGAGGTTTTATTCTGTTTGGCGGCTGCATTAATCATGCCAAGAATGGCAAGACCGGTACAAACCTTGCCGTAACAATTATAGACGGTGCTGACTCCTTTCATAACAATACTGTTATCGAATTTTTCCATCCCTACACCACCTACACTTATACGTAACTCATCACTAAACGCACCAATGTTAAGTGTAAGCGCATTAAAAGTATCACTAAGTGGACCGTTCACGTCATTTAAAGCTGAACCATCTTCAACTACCTCCATGGCATAAGGAGCGGCTTTCTTAATGGCGTTCAAAATACTGTCGTTGATTTTTTGCACCATAACCCGTGTTGCAGCCATTTCAGCCGTTTCACCCATCCTCTGCTTAGCAAACTCAACACTTTGTGCCTCTTGAATCTCCCTCAGAATGGCTTCGCTTTCTTCTTCGGTAAACATAAGACCTTTAGTATTAACACTTGTAACCCGAGCCATTCTTTTGCCCGCGTTAACGAACTGAAAAGCAGCAAATTTTGACAGGTGGTCGGTGGAAATAATCAATTCCTGACTGGCTTCGTCCACCTCGTAGAGTACCGGTTCCCATTCCAGGTTACTTTCATTAAAGTACATGGCTCCCACGCACTCAGCCGGATTCTCACCTGCTTCAACCCTATCTGTAGAATAAGGGATTCTAATGTCTATCCACCCGTCCAGCTCATGCAGATTTTCTGCTGTAATCTCATAGACCGTGGCATAACCATCTTCACTTTCCACATAACTCTCCGGAGAATTAGATATCTGAACTTGGGTGACATCATCAAGGTCGAGAAATTCCGTAAAGTCTACCGTGACACCACTGGACTCATCCTTTGCAACGCCGGACTCATTGATGCTGACAGAAACTGAATTGGAAACTTGTGGGATTGAAGTTTTTTTATCGGTTGACGAATTTTCAGTTGTGGGAATTTTTTCTGAATAGCTTATCTCCGGCTCATAGGGTTTTATGAATAATCCACGTATCCAGCCCGGATAAATGATGCCAGTGATAAGGATAGAGCACACAAGTACTGCGGCGACTATGCCCTTTCCGTTTCTTTTAACTGTTGACACATTTGGAGGAACATTATAACCGCCCTGACGAGCTCTGGTGTTGGCCGAGCCATATATATCGGCACCTTGATTTTGTTGAGCTTGTGCTCCAAAGCTAAATCCGCAGAAACGGCAAAACTGAGCATCTGAGTTAATTTGTTTGCCACATTTGCGGCAGAACTTGGTCGAGGCTGTTATTTTCGGCGTATGAGTATTAAACTGAAAGCCACAGAATCGGCAGAATTCGGCATCTCCATTAACTTTCTTACCGCATTTACGGCAATATTTCATTTCTTTTTCCATAATAACACTGACCTTTCTAATGAATTAATTGGAGATGTAATAACATATTTTATATATTTCTACTTATAAATGGTTCATTATTTCCCGGTTATCTTTTTGAGAATAACAACTACGATGCTTATGGCGATTATTACAAGAATAATGCCTAAAACACTGAAACGTATAAGTCCTAAAAAGGATAAAAAGCCTATAATGAAAACTGAAACAAATATTATTGTTGCAATGAGAGGTAAAGTCTCTGCAATTGGTGAAACCTTATTCGGTGCATCAGGTCTCTTTGTGCTTCCGTCGTTGTTCATTGTCTGATTTGGTTGATTTGGTTGATTATTCATAGCAGCACCGCACTTCTCGCAAAACAAACTGTCATCATCATTTTCATAACCACAATTTGGACAGAACATAAAAAATTACCTCGTTTCTATCAAAACATAATTTACATTTCCGATTAAATGCCTGATTTTGTTGTATCTTAAATAGCTTCACTTTTATCCGGCCAGATTTGTTCTGACTGTAATTTCTCCCTTGCCATACTCTTTGGATGTAGCGGCGTCACAGACATATAGCTTGAAACTAATGGTCTCAAACTGTTCTATATCATTGTCCTTGATGTCTTTCTTTGAAAATCTTACTGCTTTACTTACTTCAACTGTTTTACCGGAAGGAACAGTTACAGTCTCCATAAAAGGCATAACCTTAATTCCATTTATATAAGCTTCGTAAGGAGGTACAATTTCTATGTCTGTACTGTTCGAATTAGAGAACTTCATATTCAGGAAATATGGCATACTGCCTTCACTCACTCGCAGATCTGTCACCTCAATATATACACCGGCTATTTCAGTAGGTTCCTGTTGCTGGATAGTAGTTCCTTCAACAGAAATCGACGGTTTTTCCTTATACTCCGGAAATATTACAAATACAAAATAAAGTAAAAAAGATACTACCATTAAAACAGGGATACAGAGAAGCACCTTTATGATGGTAGCATTTGAAATAGATGTTTTTTCAGAAGCCATATGTTAATCCTCCAATCGACATCACGGTCTCATGAGGGCAATATATCCTGTCTCACCGGATGGAACAACAATGGACCCTATTGCATACTGAACATCATCCACTTCATAGAATTCATCAATCGTGATATTTCCGCCGCCAGTCACATAGATTCCTGAACCCCATTCATAACCTGTGAAAATGCGGTCATCCATGTACTGATCATCGTAGGTCTGACCACCAATCCGTGAATAATACGGATCCCATGTCAGGACTACCTCTTGAGATGTGAATGCGATGTTTACATTTATCAGCTCTTCTACAGTCGTTGTATCTCCAAACTGAGGGGGATAATATACATAACCCTTCCAGCTGCCCTGATATTCCGAAGAATCAAGCCATCTCGCGCCGTATGTTGCTCCGTTTTGAGCTACCCAGTTGTACCACCAGCTAAACTCACTCATTTTAGGTCTTGAAGTGTATGTAAGGTTACTGTAGGTGCCTGCAGCAAAAGACATACTGCTACAGAAAATGCTTATACCTGCTACTACTGCCGCAAATATTGCAGTCTGTATGCAACGAGTTAAGATGTTTGTTTTTTTGCTCATAATTAAATACCTCCTATTTGTATTATCATAAAACCTCAATCCATCAACGGTGTCCAATAGCGGTTGCCTTCTTTGTCGGTAAGCATGTAACATGCGGACAAGGAGCCGTTGACTTTTACATTCTGGATTTTGGGATCCTTGGACAGTGTCATGCGCTTGCCAAAGAAGTAATTATTGATGAAGGTACCGTTGTATTCATAATAGTCACAGACAAAATCCAACGTGTCCCCGGCTTTTACGTCTATCAGATCAGAAACCATCTGCTCAGTGGTGAGATCTGTGCCTGGACCGTTTTTGATGACCTTTGCTCCGGCGATATAGCCTTTAGGATGATCGTTGTCAAAGACCAGGATCAGATTTACATGCTGATCATTCAGGAAAGCCGGAACATAGCCGAGGATA
>Ga0256404_1000779_pt1 | contig 81523 bp, 65 predicted proteins | sample RumenRJG_01DNA_FD_185990 | JGI IMG/M metagenome (GOLD analysis project Ga0256404, IMG submission 185990) | Bovine rumen microbial communities from Lethbridge, Alberta, Canada - RJG_01 | ecosystem: Host-associated > Mammals > Digestive system > Stomach > Rumen | place: Canada: Alberta | collected...
TTATCAGTTTCATTTCATGTGTATGCTTTGCCTATTCACATGAAACGCAATCAAATGAGAAAGTGGACCTTCATGTAGGTATCTTTGACCCAACGACTGGTAATGAATGCCCCTGTGCCCCCATGCAACCCCCTCATGTCTTTATCGACGGCCACACCTTGTTAATGCAATACGTGCCGTTCGATGTGACATTAGAGATTCTTGACGGCAGCGGCTCTGTGGTCTATACCACCTTTGTTGCCGCCTACACACCCTCCGTCACACTTCCTACTACCCTCTCTGGCATCTGTCCACGGGGTTCCGTGACTACCAATATCTGCTGGCATACGTGGCCGTAAAGCCGAACCCGAACTGATACAGTGTTATGAAATCAATAATGAGAGTTTTTTTTAATTTCAGTCTGACTGCCTTACTCCTCCTGTCGCTGACCTTGGTTCTGGATTCCTGCGGTGACGGGAAGGGGGAAGGGACCGCCGTGGGGGATGTTCCACCGTTCATGAACGTCAGTCCGCCATGCGATGGCACAACCCCCTCCCTTCTCGCCGAGGTGTGCGCCTACTACCAGTTCCCCGATTCCTTCTCCTGCTATGATGACCATGGTGAACTGGCTACGGTCAGCATGCACTGGCCCGACACGGTGAACATGTGGAGGCTGAGGCGGTATCTGGAAGGCAATGGCAGGGAGAAAAATGAAAATCCCGATGAGAAGAGCTTGTTCCTGATGCGGTTCCTCGGCTTTGATGCCGCTCCCCTCCGAAGGTTTACGGAGGAGGAAGTGGATACGGTTCTGCGTTCGCTAAGGGAAAACAGGCCGACGATATTAATCCTTCATTCGCAAGAGACGGGAAGGGACAGGCAGGATTCCTGGCTGGTTGACGGTTTCAGGGAAAGCGGAAGAATGCTCCACTGCATCCGTGGTGGTGATGACGGCAGATATATTGGCATTGACTCACTCATGATGCTTGGAAAAGGCAACAGGACCCTGTCTTTCTCTGTGTTATGTCCAAGGAAATAGAAATCAGAGGAAGTCAGATCATGACATAAAGATCCTTTTCATGCATGAAGCAGATCAAGATAACAGAACTGAACATTTATAATATATATTGATTTTTCTTATGCTACGATCATTGTTTATTACTACACTCTTATGTGTATCCTCACTCTGCCCGGCACAGGGCAGGGTGGGCTATACATACGATGCCTGCGGCAACCGGATATCACGCACCATTGTATTAAACACCAGAGAAACAAGGGCAGCCGCTAAACAGGATGACATATCCCTGAGTGACTCCTTCTCCGGGCATCGGATAACGCTGAGGCCCTCAAAGGATTGTAATTGGATCTGATGGCTTTTGGTATTATACTCCAGATCACTATAAAACGTACATTAGGTTTAAACCATAGCAGTGATTTTATTCATTTTACATATTTTCAACAAAACATTTGCTGGAAACGAGCAAAATCACTATCTTTGCATTGGATCAGTATTTGTCTATAACATAGTTACTTAATAATTAGTAATTAACAGTGAACAGATAATCGATAACTGGTTCAGGTTTTGACCAGAATAATACAACCAGTTCATATAAAAAGGATTATTTCTTATGTTTTATTACACCGATACCTGTCAGAAGCAAACGGATAATGTAAGATCCGTAATTGTCAATCAATCAATTCATGATTTGAGTGAGTTGTTTGAACTTTTCCGCGTCTCTTTACTGATTCCCTATACTACCATGACAAATTTTCCCGCATTTCGTGATGTTATGATAGAATTAGATTGGTTACAAGAAGATGAAATAAGAAATTACCATGACTCTCTGCCGAAACTTGACGAGGAGAGTTTGGCATGTTATTTTGATTACCTTAACTTGATTGATGTAGAGTGGGAAAAGTACGAAGAACGGGCAGGCATTATAAGGGATTATTTGAATAAAACAAAGCAAGTTATACCTACAGATGCCTGGATTAACAATCCGCCTAAAAGATTCAATGTATTCTTCAAGAAAGGAGATGAAGAAATAGTTAAAAGATTGCTGAGCAAGTATTCTAAAGATTTCAGAAAGATCATCTGTTATGATGAGAGAGGAAGAGAATATATAAGGAATGAAGATTTCCATTCACGCTTCAAATGGCTTAAGACCAAGTGGAAAAGATGCCTATTGGGGTGATATTTATGGAGAAGATAAATCCGGTAGTTACTGATAGAGAATAAGTAATTAGTAAGTACAATCGATAATCATCATCAGTTACATGAATCGTGAAGAGTTATCAATATTGTTGAATAAAGAAGGTGCTCCATCTGATTGGTATTCTCTATTTGGGAACCTGGTAATATCATTTTGTATGAAAAGAACAACGATGATGGCCGTACTCCTGCTGATAATGGCGGGAACGGTACAGGCACAGAGCATCAGTGATGAAATCCCTGAGAGTGAATTCGGTATTTCTATCGGTTTCGGTTCACAAGTGATGCACGACGGCAATTACAACGACATGCGTTAATAGAAGTATGAAACAAGAGGTTTTTCATGTGTTTGATGACAATATAATATCTGAGTTTTGCATTAGTACTGCAAAGCGACGGATGGAACTGTATTTAGAATACTATTGGGATGTTGAGAAAAAGGAAAATATTTATGTTCCTTGTTGTTTCAAGATTTGGGGGTGGGAAGAGGCTACTTGGATAGAGAAGAGTGCTAACCATGTTTCTTCTATACTTCCATTAACAGATAATATTAGTCCATTGACCGACATATTCGATATGGATATAACGGATAGCTTATTGACCATAGAAGCAATGCAGGAGAATTATATGTTTCCTACCATGTATTTTAAGAATTGTTCTTTCTCCTTTGAGCATGTTGACATGACTCATCATGTGAATGTTTTCCAATTTACAGTTCCAGACTCGATTCTTAAGCGGGATTGTACAGATTTCGTGATTCCTAGTGTTCACAGTGTAGATGAATTACTAATCAGATTTGATAAAATATTAAGAATACCACGACATTATAAGCTAACGTGGGACAACCTTGAGGAACAACTTTATGGCAGGGATTTTTCACGATGCGATGTTCTGCTGCTTCATCATGAAGATATCTCTCATATGCCCTATAGTGATACACGGTTATACGCTGACCTGATAAAAAGATGCAATCGTAACAACAACCATTGCTACTTCATTTTTAATGAGCACGATTATCAACTGATGATGCGTTTAGTAAATAATTCACACGATTAGCATAATTATCCCTATGAGAAAAAGAACAACTAATATATTGTTAGCGTTATCCTGTATAATAATTCTCTCGACAAGTTTCTCTTCCTGTTTTCTGGTGTGTGATGTGGTAGAGAAGGATAATTCGGGGCAAGTGATACAGTTGGTGGAGCGGGGAGGAAGGAACCTGTTGAGTAATGTTGCACTCTCTGACAGTAGGGTATATCGGCCAACCCGTGAACATCATATCATCTATGTTGCCGTTGATTCACGGGAAGAATACTTATTACATAAAGATCAGTTATCCGTTAAATGCAATGGGAAAAAGAAGAAGTTCTCAATTCTCGTGGGTGATTCAACGGGTAAAGCTTTGGGAAGAAAGAAGAGTAAGACGATAAGTCTTAAAAAGGGAAGGAATCGCTTTCTGTTATGGTTCAAGTCGCGCCGAACGACCAATGATTCCATTGACATAGAAGTAATTGTACCAAATTAAGCAGGGACGGACAATACTTAAACAACAATAAAACGAACAGTAATGAAGGGCATAGCCTTGCTGAAGATTCCAGATCTGCTGACCGGAAGCTCCGTTCTGCCAAAAGTAGTGGCCGATGCAACAGAGTCTTTTCCCAGTCGGTCGGACGACCATGGTTCCTGACTTTTGATGAGCTAAAGGAAATGAACTTTTTTGTTGAATTAATAAATAACACTCAACCATGAAAAGAACAACGATGATGGCCGTGCTCCTGCTGCTGATGGCGGGAACGGCGGTGGGTCAGGTAAGACCCTTTGTGAAGGCTGGAATCGGAACCGGCGAGTACTGGCTGTAGATATCTACAGAGGAGAATGCTCAGCAAGATGATTACTGACCCCGCCCCTCGCTTCGCTCTTCCCCGCCCCTACAATGGGCGGGGAGCGCCATGCGGACAGGGAAGCGTTCGCGCACCAAAATAGTTTTTGTGAAATTGCTACCATGCTACCACTCACCTCTTGAAATGCCCTTAAACAAAGAGTTTCGTGGGTGGTGGCAGCAAGGTGGTAGATGGTAGCAATGCTCCGTTCACGGTTAGTCGCAGACTTGGACGAGCCGTAACACACGCCCCTCGAATCCGTAATATCCGAGGCGGAGAGGTTACGTTTCGTCAATGGCGGTCAAGGTAGAGTGGCATTGTGGCGGTTGGAATTGTGTTTTTTCTGAGAGATGAGACAAATCCCTTTGAGATATAGGACAAAGAGGAATGAACTTAGTTACTGACCCCACCCCTGCCCCTCCCCTACAATGGGAGGGGAGTGCCATGCGGACTGGGAGCCCACCCCTGCCCTCCCAAAGGGAGGGGGTGCCATGCGGACTCATCTTATATGACTTTGAAGCATGTGTAATCAACGCAGCAGCTCCCCTCCTCTTGGGAGGGGTTGGGGGTAGGCTCCCACAGCGCCAGCAGCTCCCCTCCCATCGTAGGGGAGGGGTAAGGGGTGGGGTCAGTAATCCTATTCTACATGATTTGAACTTCTCCGTTGACCCCATTCACTCTGTGTGTGAGATATTGTCAGGATAATTCGCAATTATTTAAGGGTTGTAAAAGAATGCTAATTGGATAGAAGGAAAAACTCGGGGTATTCGGAAGTGCCTAAAAATGCCTTTTTGTACAAGTAAAGTCTGCTTGGGATCCAAGTAGAGTCTCATTGAGATGCAAGTAAAGTCTGTTTTGAACCCAAGTAGAGCCTACGTAATGTTTACGTAGGGTCTGTTTAGGGTTGTTCCAGACTTTACTTACACCTGTTCCGCCGTCATCTACGACTCGTTCCGCCGTCACCTTACTCCTGTAGATGCCGTCGGAACGGGTGAAAACGCCGATCGGAACGACCCTTAGGTGACGTTCCCTCGAAAAGCCATGGATTTTACTTTTGAAAGTTTGCTGGGTGCCCTTACGGGCAGAAAATTGAACAAAATCTATTCAAAATCAAACAAATCAATAGCACAGTTATTTGAAAGATTTGGAAAAAATTGTTCAATTTTTCTCTCCGCTACGCTTTGAGTGACCGTTGGTTCTGCCCGTAAGGGCACCCCCCAGAAGAGTCATTTAGTTCTTTTACTTCACAAAAACGGTGTTTCTGACCACTAAAAACTATGTTTTTGACCCAAAAATACTATGTTTTTGGACTCTAAAAACATAGTTTTTGCAAGTCGAAAATGCCGGATTCTACTAATGCGTTCATTATCAGCACCTTACTAAACCTCGTCAGAATCGCTCAAATTCGACCGAGAGGGCAGTTGGTTCTCTCCGTGCCCGTATTTCGCGTTAAACGAAGTTAATTCGTAAAATAAATTCTGAATTTTTCACATTTCCTTTTACTACTGAGATGAGTAGCATAACACCATACCGTCCTTCTCCCTCAGATGGTAGAATGGTACAAGAATCCGCCCACCCGCTAATGGATGCGAGTGGGCGGAGAATAATATAAGAGAAAGGTGAAACTTACTTCACGATAACTTTCTTCCCCTTGCTTACATAGACACCCTTCACAGGCTGATCCACACGTACACCCTGGAGGTTGTACCACACATCGTTGCTCTCGGCAGCGGTCTTCACCTCGTTGATGCCAGTAGTAACGGTCTGTCTCCAACGCGGGTCACCGATTGAAGCGGGAACGGTAACACCCTCGCTCACCTTCACATTGTAGTTGAAGTCACCAGTCTCAGGATTGCTGAAGGTCACCACACCAGGGATATTGTTCAGTGTCACGCCATCTACCACAAGCTCATCAGTGCTGATATCCCCACCGTCAAAGTTGAAGATATTACCATCTACATTCCAGTTGCCGGTCTTACCAGCCTGACCTGCATTCAATCCCTTGAGGAACTGGCCTTTCTTACCACAGTTCACGATGATACAGTTCTTGACGTCATAGCTCTGATACTCCTGACTGTTCTTTCTGAGTGTATTCACCGTCCGGTTATAAGTTATGTTATAAAGCGTACTGTTGGTAATCTCCTTGCTTTCTGTTGCTGATTCATCCAGTTCAATCACAGCCTTACTGCTCTGAGAGGTGAAGAAACCACCGTTGGTATCAACGGTCGGGTTAGCATAGATGGTAGAGCCATCGATAATCAAATGAGCAATATTACCACCGCCATTACAGTCGAAGGTAGCCTTCTTGGCTGCACCATTGATGCCAATGATACAGTTGCTGACACTAACATTGAGAAGATAATTCTGTTTGTTAGCATACACCAGCTGGTAAGGAAGGCCAGAGACAGAGATTCCGTTAAGATTAATGATTATCTTCTTACCGATCTCCTCTTCTGACAAGTCAGCCAATTTGATAAAAGCCTCACTCAGGCCAGAGGCATCAATCTCTGCGTCAACACCTGACACCTCCACATCACATCCTGCCACAATCGGTGCTGTGGTGGTATAAGAACCGGCGCCCAAAATAAGCTTCACGGAGGTAGGAGAAGGGTTGGTTTCCATGGCAGCAGCTACGGCCTTACCGATATCGGTGCCAGGATCCAATGTCAATTCGATAGGCTGCGGGACTGTGGTAGTAGGATCGCCACCGGCAACGAACTCAAAAGCATAGAAGTTCAGTGAGCCTGTAGGATAGCCAACAGAGATGTCACCAGCTTTTACGGGAACCTCGATCACAGGATACACTTTATTATCCTTCTCACCCATTGTCACGGTAACAGCATCCGACTCCTGAACCACTTGGTCGTAAAGAGTCTCATCACCCTGAGTCAGCACAAGGTTTCTGTCGGTTGCCGAATTGCTTCCCGTACGCACACTCACTTTTAGTGTTCCTGCAGAAGGAACGGTCAGAGTGATATTGTTAGCAGCACCAGACTTACCACCGGTCTTCAAGCGACCTTCATACTTCACGTACTCCTCAGCTGTTCCGAAGTAACAGTTGTTGGCATCAACGGCAATCTTGTCTTTGTCATCTACGTAAGTTAATTTGAAACCATCAATATCCCATGAGGCTAATTTTCCCTCATCAGCATTGAAGGTAATCTTTTGTGCATTCGCACCAATAGCCATGGCGGCCATTGTAAATAAAGTAAAGATTTTCTTCATACGATTGAATTAATTTGTTAATAAAGTAGAGTTGTAGTTACAATATGCTGCAAAAATAAACATAAAAAATCTTTTCTGCAAATTTTTGTTGAAAAAAATGCATCTGTTTATAATATTCGACTTTCACAGGTATCGTTTGTTCGTTCTATGGATGATGGACGGTGGAAGGGAGGACAAGGGCACTCAAGTTGCTGACTTTTGAAAAACCCATGACACGATCAGGTTACAAGATCGCTCTTCATGAGTCATTACTATAAATAGTAATGCTTTGATATGAGAAAAGTTTTGATCAGTATGGTGCTGTCGGCCTGTAGTTTGAGCATGCTGGCACAGTCGGATGATGTGAATACTCACCGCCAGTACCTCAGCGGAACGGGTTGTGACGATATGGTGCAGTGGGATTTCCTGTGCACCGATGGCAGAAACAGTGGAAAATGGACGAAGATCGGTGTCCCTTCGTGCTGGGAGTTGCAGGGCTTCGGCACCTACCAGTATGGCATGCGGTTCTATGGGAAGGCCACTCCCGAGGGCATCGCCGATGAGAAAGGAAGATACAAGACTGAGTTCACGCTGCCCAAGGAGTGGGCTGGACGACAGGTGTTCCTGGTCTTCGAGGCCGTCTTCACCGACATGAGTGCCACCATCAACGGCCGCAAGGCAGGCAAGAGCACCTATCAGGGAGGCTTCACCCGTCATACCATCGATGTGAGCGACCGTATCTTCTTCGGTAAGAAAGTAAACCGTTTAGAGGTGGAGGTATCGAAAGAGAGCAGTAACCCACAGGTGAACCTTGCCGAGCGACGTGCCGACTACTGGAACTTCGGCGGCATCTGGCGCCCTGTATATGTCATTTCCAAGCCTGCACAGAACATCCATCGCGTGGCCATCAATGCCAAGGGTGATGGCCGTTTCATGGCTGACATCTACCTGAACCGTGCTCTCCCCGGAGGTTCTGTAAGTGTAGATATCATCGACAGCAAGGGGAAGAAGGTTGCCACCAGTCCTGCCTTCCCGGTGGCCAGCGACTTGGCAACAGCAGACTTCATGGTGAAGAGCCCATTACTATGGAATGCCGAGCAGCCTCATCTCTATACAGCCCTATTTACATTAAAAGATGCGCAGGGAAAAACACGCCATATAGAACGACAGAAGTTCGGATTCCGCACCATTGAATACCGTCACTGCTATGCCGGTGATCAGGAAGACGGTGTGTTCATCAACGGGAAGAAAGTGATCTTCAAAGGCGTGAACCGCCATTCGTTCCGTCCGGAAACAGGTCGTACCCTCTCCAAAGCGAAGAATATCGAGGATGTGAAACTCATCAAGTCGATGAATATGAATGCCGTCCGCCTCTCCCACTACCCTGCCGACCCAGAGTTCTTGGATGCCTGTGACTCCTTAGGACTCTATGTGGAGTGTGAATTGCCCGGCTGGCACTGGGCACATGAGACCATCGTGGGTAGTCAGATTGTAGAAGAGATGGTGACACGTGATGTCAACCACCCCAGTATCATCTTTTGGAGTAATGGCAATGAGGGAGGTTTCAACTACGAGTTAGAACCAGTCTTCCAAAAGTTCGACCCACAGCAGCGCGTGGTGCTCTACCCCTGGGCCAACCGCAACGGTTTCGAGACGAAGCACTATCGCTCATGGGGTGAGACAGCAGAGTACATGCGACAGAAAGAGATCTTCATGCCTACGGAGTTCCTGCACGGACTGTATGACGGTGGTCATGGTGCCGGACTGGCAGACTACTGGAAACTCATGATGTCGAATCCCCGCTGTGCAGGTGGTTTCCTTTGGGACCTGATGGACCAAGGGGTGGTGCGTACGGACTGGGAGCCCACCCCCAACCCCTCCCGAAAGGAGGGGAGCCCTGAGAATGCTATTGTGGATTGCATGGGTAACTTCGGTGCCGACGGTATCGTGGGGCCCCACATGGAGAAGGAAGGTTCGTTCTATACAATTAAAGAGGTGTGGAGCCCCGTGGAACTCAATGTCCTCAACAACCAGATAGAACTGTGCAACCACTACGATTTCACCAATCTCAGTGATTGCCGTTTCAGTTATCGGTTGCTCGATATGCCCATCCTGGGTGAAAAAGAAGTGAGTGTCATTGGAAAGGGTACACTGCGTGTTCCCAGTACAGAACCCGGTGCTGTCGCCACCATCGCCTTGCCAGAGAGCCTTGCCGAAGTGGTGGAAATTAGTGCCACCGATCCCCACGGGCACGACATCTTCACCTGGAGTTTCCGCAATCCGCTGGTGGATATCGTCGATACCGCCTTTATAAGCGTTGAGCCGAGTCACACCGAGGATGATGCACAACTGACCGTTGTGTCGCAGGGTAAGACATACGTCTTCTCGAAACAGGACGGCCGTCTCACTCATGTGAAGACCGCTCGCGGCCAACTTTCACTGCAAGGTCCGCGACTGGTGGCCGCCAAGCGTGCCGACCGTTCGCAGGATGGCTTCTATAACCACGACGACAAACAGGCATTCGACAAGAAGACTCAGTACACCGAATATGCCGACCAAGGACAGTTCGACCATTTCGAATGGCACGATGGCGAGCTCATAGCCCACTATCGGCACGGCAGCATCGACCAGGTAGCGTGGAATTTCTGGCCTAATGGGCGCGTTCATGTTGCTGTCAGCTACGCATTCAACGGCGTTGTCGATCTGTTAGGCATCAGTTTCGACTATCCCGAACAGCAAGTGCGCTCCAAGCAATGGGTAGGACGTGGTCCCTATCGTGTATGGCAGAACCGCTTGGAAGGTCCGCAGTACGGCTACTGGGCGACAGACTACAACGACCCGATTCCCGGAGAGTCATGGGAATATCCTGAGTTCAAGGGCTATTTCGCCGATGTCTCGTGGATGCAACTGCTAACCACCGAGGGCCGCATCGGCATCACCGACATCGACCAGCACCACTTGATAGGCATCTATCAGCCGCGTGACGGTCGCGACCACATCCTTTTCGAACTGCCACAGACCGGCATCAGCATCCTCAAGGCGATACCTGCCGTGCGTAACAAGGTGAACACTACCGACTTAAATGGTCCTTCTGCTCAGCCCTACTGGGCGAAAGGTCATGACATGATCGGTGCAACGTTTGTGTTTGAATAGGAAACCACCCCGATGCTCCCCAAGGGAGGGAGAAGATAATGTCCCAAAATGATCATGATGAAGAAAAGAATAAGCATACTCGCATTCCTGGTAACTTTCCTACTCCCCTCCTTTGGGGAGGGACAGGGAGAGAGCTTCCGCCCTTGGACTTTCTGGTATTGGATGTATGGAGCCGTCTCCGAGCAAGGTGTCAAAGCAGACCTTCAGGCAATGAAGGATGTGGGACTGGGAGGCTGTTACCTGATGCCTATCCGAGGTGCTGCGGAACGACCAGAATATGAAGGCAATGCCGATGCCCTGAGTGACAACTTCTGGAAAATGGTCGACTTAGCCCTTGTGCAAGCTGATTCCCTCGGCTTGGGGATGGGTATTCACGTTTGTGACGGCTTTGCTCTGGCAGGTGGTCCATGGATTAAGCCAGAGGAATCAATGCAGAAGATTGTGTTCTGCGATACGATCATGGATGGAGGCTTCCATCATCTCCGAATGTCCAAGCCTCAACACTATGAGAATTACTATGAGGACATCGCTGTCTATGCGATACCTGTCAAGCAAGACAGACCTGGCAGTCCCAAGGTCTCCTATTCCCCAGAGGTAACCATCAATGCGAAAGGTGTATATTGTGCTGACACTCCTTGTTGGATACAATATGAGTTCGATAGTTCCACATTAGTGCGGAACATTGAAATAGAACCCTCTGGTACGAACTTCCAATGCCAGCGACTGAGTGTCAAAGCATCTGACGACGGGGTGATTTTCTATGCTGTCAAACAGCTTACGCCCCCTCGGCAGGGATGGCAGAACACGGGTTTCAATACGACATTCAGCATTCCTCCCACCCGAGCCAAGTATTTCCGTTTTGAATGGACACCAGAGGGAACAGAACCAGGTGCCGAGGATCTGGATGCCGCTAAATGGAAACCCGTTCTCAGACTGAAGAATATCAAGTTCGGCAGTTGGTCTGTCATCGACAATTGGGAGGGCAAGGCAGGATATGTATGGCGCATCGCCCCTGACACCACCAAGGAAGAACTGTCTGCTGACGACTATCTTCGCCCACAGGACATCATCTGTGCCAAGATGGATGGTGATATGTTGGAGATTGATTTACCCAAAGGTATGTGGCGCATCCTGCGAATGGGACACACCTCTACAGGTCATACCAATGCCACAGCTGGCGGTGCTAAGGGATTAGAGTGTGACAAGTTCTCAAGACAAGCTGTGGAGAAACAGGTGGATCACTGGTTCGGACTCTTCATGAACCGTCCTAACCATCAGGCAATCCAATACCTGCATGTCGACTCTTGGGAGTGTGGTTCGCAGAACTGGAGCAAGATTTTCGCTCAGGAGTTCCAGCGACGCAGGGGATATGACATCATTCCCCTCTTACCTGTCTATGCTGGTGTTCCCATGCAAGGGGGGGATGATATCCTAAGAGACATTCGCAAGACGATCAATGAACTTGTCAACGAGGTATTCTTCGTCACTGTATCACAGAAAGCCAAAGAGTACGGTGTACAACTATCGTCTGAGAGTGTTGCCCCCACCATGGTCTCTGAAGGTATGGAACACTATAAGTACGTGGATGTTCCGATGGGTGAATACTGGTTGAACTCCCCTACTCACGACAAGCCTAACGACATGCTCGATGCCATCAGTGGTGCCCATGTCTATGGCAAGAACATCGTGCAGGCAGAGGGATTCACAGAGGTCCGTGGGGTATGGGACGAGACACCGGCGAGTGTCAAGCCTCTACTCGACCGTAATTTCGCTTTGGGCATGAACCGTTTGTTCTTTCATGTCAACACCCATAACCCATGGCTCGACCGCAAACCGGGTATGACCCTCGACGGAATCGGTCTCTTCTTCCAACGTGACCAGACGTGGTTCCCAGAGGCAAAAGCATTCGTTGACTATATCACCCGTTGTCAGACCCTGCTGCAGAAGGGAACACCCGTGGTGGATATCGCTGTCTATACTGGTGAGGAGATACCCTGTCGAGCCCTGACTCCCGACCGTTTGGTTTCCATGCTGCCTGGGTTGTTTGGTGCCGAGCGCGTGGCTTCCGAGCAGAAACGACTTGCCAATGTCGGACAGCCGATGGAGGAATCACCTGTTGGTGTGCGTCACTCTGCTGGCATCATCGACCTGAAAGACTGGATTAACCCATTGCATGGCTATCAATATGACTCGATGAACAAGGATGCCCTGCTCTCGCAGCCATTCCACTACAAGGTACTTGTGATTCCTCAAGGCACGATTGTTTCCGATGAAGTAAAAGAAAAAATAGCACAATTGCGTGGTCAGGGAGTCATGATCATTGACCACCCCTATCAGCAGGCGACCTTCCAGGAACTGGTTCGTGACGTGGAACTGCCTGAGGGTATTGCCTATGCTCACAGAAAGGACAGCAGCTATCACATCTATTTCTTAGCAAATCAAACAGACAAAGTCCAACAATTCGCTGCAAGGTTCCGCGATGCTGATACCGTTGCTGTGGTTTATCATCCAATAGAGAACACTTATAGGTGGTCTCATGATATCAATAACAAGAGAGCTGTCGATATCAAGCTGGCTCCCTATGAGTCTGTCTTTATCATCTTTGGAACAAGATACAACTGCGTAGCACTTACATTCGTAAAGGAATCATACGGCAGGAGTGTATTGCGAGATGAACCTATTCACGCAAAAGACATCAAGTCTACGTCAATGGAAGTCAGTCACCTTGCGATGAATGACTCCCCGCTTTGGGATATCTCTTTCCGAGAGAGTGGTGTCAAGCTACAGGGTCAGCAGCTCTTCGATTGGAGCCAGCATGAAGATGAAAGGATACGCTATTTCAGTGGACATGTCCGATATACAACAATATGGAAGCTCAAGGAAAAGCAGGTTCCTAAGGGACGTGCCTGGCTATCCTTCCCTGATGTGAAGGATATCGCCCACGTATGGATTAACGGCAAGGATTGCGGCATTGCCTGGACGGCACCCTACGAAGTAGAGATTACCGGTGCTTTACAAAAAGGCAAGAACACAATAGAAATCGAGGTGGTGAACACCTGGCATAATGCCCTGCGAGGAGCAGACCAAGGTAAGGCACCCTATGAAGGCATCTGGACGAATGCCAAATACCGTACCAAGGGTGATCAGCTATTACCTGCTGGCCTCCTTGCACAGCCAGGACTTATAATAGAACAATGATTATATGAAGAGACTAATCTGTATCATCTGTATCATCTGTGGCTTTGCTGCCACTGGGAAGTCGGAAATCAAGTTGCCACAGTTCTTCAGTGACAACATGGTACTGCAACAGCAATCAGAATGTAACATCTGGGGAATGGGCGACAAAGGCAGAACGGTCGTCGTCATCACCTCATGGGATAAAAAATCCTACTCGGCACCTGTTGACCAGGATGGCCATTTCTCTGTAAAGGTGCGGACACCCAAGGCAGGTGGTCCCTATGATATCACGTTTGCCGTGGCGCCTTCCAACTCATCCTCACGTCACTCTTCAGGACTTGGTAAGGCTTTCACACTGCACAACATTTTGATCGGTGAGGTATGGATCTGCTCAGGACAGTCGAACATGGAGATGCAGATGAAAGGATTCAAGCAGCAGCCCGTGGAGGGAACGACAGAGGAACTCCTGCACTGCAAGGATCCGAACCTGCGACTCTTTACTGTCAAGCGCCATGCTTCTTTGACACCAGAATGGGATGTGACAGGCAATTGGAGCGAGGCCCACAGTGCCAGTGTGCGTGACTTCTCTGCCACCGCCTATTATTTCGGAAAAGCGTTGCGTGCTACCTTGGATGTTCCCGTAGGACTTATCGTCACTTCCTGGGGTGGCTCTGCCTGTGAGGCATGGATGGCACCAGAATGGTTGAAAGCCTTCCCCAAGGTGCAACAAGTCATCACGGAGGATGATATGAAGAAACTGCAGCAACGATGTCCCACCGCATTGTATTATGGTCAGCTGAAACCCCTCATCGGTTACACCATGCGTGGTGCCATCTGGTATCAGGGGGAGGACAATGTGCCCCGTTATGATTACTATGCTCCGCTGTTGAAAGCGATGGTGGAGGGATGGCGCAGTGATTGGAAACAAGGTGACTTTCCTTTCTACTATTGTCAGATAGCCCCCTATGACTATAGTCTCATTGACTGGAAAGGTAGTCAGTATCTTCGTGAGCAGCAGGCAAAGGCAGAAAGCATCATCAGCAATGCCCGTATGGCTGTTCTCATGGATGCCGGACTGGAATACGGCATTCATCCCCGTAAGAAACGTCAGGCAGGAGAACGATTGGCTATTCTTGCCTTAGCCAACACCTACGATATAAAAGGACTGCCCGACTTTGCTACCTATCAGAAAGTGGAGTTCCAGGGCGATACAGCCGTCGTGTCATTCGATCGCAGTAAGGAGTGGGTGTATTTCGAGAACGGACCGCATAGCAACAACTTCGAGATTGCCGGGGAAGATAAGGTGTTTCATCCCGCAGAGACATGGATCTCCCGCAACCGTGTCTATGTAAGAAGTGAGGAGGTGAAGAACCCCGTGGCCGTACGCTATGCCTTCAAGGACTGGGTGGAAGGTGACTTGATGCACGACGGACTACCTGTGAGCTCTTTCCGAACGGATGAGTGGTAAGACGAAGGAACGAGGGAGCGAAGGCGTGTGGAAACGAAATGGAAGATAGAAAGATGAGAAAGGACTATATATATAATAAGGTGTATCTGCTGACAGTGGTATTGATGCTCCACCTGTCATCAATAGCCCATGCCGCTGACTACCATCCAAACGACTATATCTGGACTACCCAAAGCAGGAACTCCAGTGAGTCGATGCCGTGCGGCGGTCATGATATCGGCATGAACGTTTGGGTAGAAAACGGCGACGTACTGTTCTATCTCTCACAAAGCGGATGGTTCGACGAGAACAACACCTTGTTAAAGGCAGGACGCTGGCGACTCCATCTGGAAGGCAGTCCCTTCGAGGGGAATGACTTCGAGCAACGCCTATGTCTTGATGAGGGTGCTGTATATATCAAAGGAAAAGGTGTCAATATCAGACTTTGGGTGGATGTCTACTCCCCCGTTGTCTTTGCGGAGATCATATCACAACAGGCAAGAGAGGCGACTCTCAGTTATGAGAGCTGGCGGTATAAGGACCGTCCTGTGACGAAGGCTGAGTGCCAGCAGTGCTCCTATAAGTGGGTCATACCCAAGGACTGTATGACGTTTGCAGACAGCATCCGCGCCTCCAAGAGTCGACTTACCTTCTATCACCAGAACAGACAAGAGACAGTATTCGACTTTACCGTCTCTCGCGAACGCCTGGATGCCATCAAAGACCAGCTCTATAATCCCATCGGTCGTCTGAAAATGGGTGGTATCATGCAGGCAGACGGCTTCTCGTATACCGGGACTACTGACGGCAGATATGCCTCAACAGACTATCGTAGCTGGAACTTCCGACGGAAGAAGATGAAAAAGAGTCTGGTGACAATCCAATTATACACGGGTAAGGAACCAGCTCAGTCGGTCAGCGCCGCCGTGTCGAAGGAGAGGAGCAGTGCTTGGTGGCATAGCTATTGGCAGCGTAGTTTCATAGAGACTGACTGCCAAAGACCGGAGGTGAGACAGATGGTCCGCAACTACGAACTGATGCGGTATCTGCTGGGGTGTAATGCTTATGGGGAATGGCCGACGAAGTTTAATGGCGGACTTTTCACCTTCGACCCCGTCTATGTTGACTCCACGATGACCTTCACCCCTGACTATCGTAAGTGGGGAGGCGGTACGATGACGGCACAGAACCAACGCCTTGTCTACTGGCCCATGCTCAAGAGCGGTGACTATGATGTGCTGAGACCTCAGCTTGACACTTATCTGCGTATGCTACCCAACGCCATCGCATGGTCACGCCAACATTGGGGACATGAAGGAGCCTGTTTCAGTGAACAAATAGAGAACTTCGGACTGCCTAATCCCGCTGAGTATGGAAAGCATAAGGATGGGGACGACTGGGGAGTTGAGAAGAATAAATGGCTGGAATATGAGTGGGACACAGCCCTGGAGTTTGGGAAGATGTACCTCGATATGCTACCATGGCATCCTGACTCGACGCTGAACAAATACCGTGTCCTCGTCACAGAGCCGCTGCGCTTCTTTGTCAAGCACTATCCCGACCTGGTCATCTATCCCGGTTCAGGCTGTGAGACTTATAAGATGGCACGCAATCCCTCCAGTACTGTCGCTGCCCTGCGAGCTTTGAAGGATTATTTAAGTGAGACAGGAGCAGATGACTCCAACTTTCCCGACATTCCCCTTCGGGTGATTGACGGTGACACCTGTATTGCCCCCGCTGTCAGCTGGGAGCGCATCCAGAACACAGAGACACCCCAACTCTATCCTGTCTTCCCTTGGCGTATCTATGGCTTAGGAAGACCACACCTCGATATTGCCCGCAATACCTATCTGAAAGATCCGCACGCCATAGAGATGCGTAGTACAAAAGGATGGAAACAAGACAATATCTGGGCGGCATGTCTGGGGATGACTGACGAGGCGACACGTCTGAATACGGAGAAGCTGAGCAATGGTCCCTATCGCTTCCCTGCCTTCTGGGATCCTGGTTTCGACTGGGCTCCTGACCATAACAGAGGGGGTGCCGGGATGATTGGACTGCAAGAGATGCTGTTACAGGAAGACCTCGACCATAACCCAATCCTCTTTCCTGCATGGAACCATGAGTGGAACTGCCGGTTCCGTCTCCATATCTCCGGACAACGTTGTGTGGATGCGGAAATAAAAGATGGTAAGATCACTTATGCCATTGATGGTGTTGACTATTCTGATGACCTGCAAGAACCTCTGAAAGCGAAGTGGATAGGTGCCATTACCCGTCAAGACGCTCACCTGCCAGAAGGACGCAACTACACTGGTGCTAAATTAAAAGAGCCTGCCGTGAAAGAGGCTTGGAAGAAGGTGGACACACTGAGTCAGCGGAGTATCCTGCTGCGGAAGTCCTTCCGCCTTAAAGGAAAAGTATTTAAAGCTACCGTCTCTATCGTTGGATTGGGTTTCTATGAGTTCTCTATCAACGGCAAGAAAGTGGGCGATGCCTCCTTCACACCATTATGGAGCGACTACGACAAAAGTATTTTCTATAACACCTACGATGTCACCTCTCACCTTAAACCTCAGACCCCAGACCTTAGACCAGATACCATCCAAGTACTTCTTGGCAACGGCTTCTACAACGAACAGGGACTTCGCTATGCCAAAATGAAGATTTCGTTTGGTCCGCCCACCTTACTGTTCCGGATGCATATTGAATATCTCGACGGAAAGACAGAGGACATCGTCAGTGATGACCAATGGCAATGGGCATTGTCACCCATCACCTTCAACAGCATCTATGGCGGTGAGGATTATGATGCCCGTTTGGAAGGTGCCACAGTATGGCATCCTGCTGTCGTTCAGGAAGCACCAAAGGGCATACTCCGCCCACAGATAGCCCAGCCTGTGAAAATCATGGAACGCTATCCGGTGAAGGACACCATCCGGAAAGACTCCGTCTTAGTGCTCGACATGGGACAGAACCTCGCAGGTTTCCCCGAGATTACTGTCCAAGGACAAAGAGGACAACGGCTGAAACTGACTCCCGGGGAGACATTGACGAAAGAGGGATTGGTGAATCAGAAGCAAACGGGCCGCCCCCATTACTATTCGTATATATTAAAAGGTGGAAAAGACACTTGGCATCCCCGCTTCTCGTATTACGGTTACCGTTATCTGCAGATAGAGGGTGATATCGACGTGTTGGAAAACATAGCGTCGTGCTTCGTGTATAACTCAGCACCGAAGACGGGTGACTTTGAATGCTCCAATCCCCTCTTCAATGATGCTTACCGACTGATTGACCGTGCCATCCGCTCCAACTGGCAGGCTGTATGGACTGACTGCCCTCACCGGGAGAAACTGGGATGGCTGGAACAAGACTGGCTGAATGGTGAGGGACTCTTAGCCAATTATGACTGCCGTGCGATGATGGAACAGACCATGCAGAACATCGCTGACGCACAATATCCTAATGGTGCCTTGCCAGAGATAGCACCTAACTACGTTATATTCGAGGGCTCTTGGGCTCCTCCGTTCCTGGAGTCACCCGAATGGGGAGGTGCTTTCATCGCCCTGCCTTTCCTCTATCAAGCGTTCTATGGTGACGATAAACTCATCACTCGCTATCGTCCGCAGATGAAACGCTATGTGGACTATCTTGCCACTCAGGACTCTTGCTACATTCTTCGCCAGGGACTGGGTGACTGGTACGACTACGGACCGGGGCGTGCGGGTTTTGCCCAGAACACACCAATGCCGCTGGTATCAACGGCACACTACTATTGGTGGAACCGCCTGATGGGTGAGGCACGTGCAGACAGCATCAAGGCGGCATTCATCAAGGAGTTCTATCATCCTGCTACCCACCAGTTTGCGACGGGCAGCCAGTGTGCTCAGGCAATAGCCCTTGAGATGGATCTTGTGCCAGAGGGGGACCGGCAGGCTGTATTGCAACAACTGATTAACGACATCCACGCCCATGGCGACCGTCTGACGACTGGTGACGTTGGCAATCGCTATCTTTTCAATGCCCTGATCCATCATGGACAACAGGAACTGCTCTACAAGATGCTGAACCACTATGACGTACCGGGGTATGGCTATCAGATCAAACTCGGATATACCACGCTGACAGAACAATGGAACCCTGAGTACGGTGCTTCGATGAACCATTTCATGATGGGACATCTGAACAACCTGCTCATACCTTATTTCTTAGGTATCTGGTGTGACGGAGAACATATCACCATAGCACCTCATCCCGTGGGTGACCTCACATGGTGTCGTGGACAGATGGACGGTATCAAGACAGATTGGCGTCTCGAAGGGGATACCTTCGTGCTGAATGTGGAGGTACCCGCTGGTAGGAAAGCCACCATCCAACTGCCGTACAGTCAGCAGACACACGTCGTTAAAAACGGCCTCCACACGTTCAAAGAAGCCGTTATCGAGACAGGAACGAAATGACATACTGGTACAAAACAAATTGTTTTGTTGTGTAAAAGCCCATTACTTGCACTCGAAAGAATGCTTTTTTAGAGAACAAAACAATTTGTTTTGTACCAAGAGTCCTTAGTACTTAGTATTGAAGAAGACCGTTTCGGGTTCTGAAAGAGCCGTAGAAAGAGATCAATACACAGGTTGGTGTTGTTACAGTTATCACCCACAGAGAGGTCAACATCATTGGGATGACACATCATCTTCACCTCCATCACATCACTACGGGAGAAAGAACCGGCAGACTTGTTGATACCACGCTGTGCATCGAACTCTTTCTGTTCACGGGTCTTACAAGTCTCATCACTCTTCCAGCCGCAGAGCTGCTCATCATAGAAGAACTCATCGGATGTGAGGAATGTGGCCTTACGACGATAGCTGTCACCATCGTTTTCAAGCATCTTGTGGGCAAAGTCCTGATTGATGGAACCACCGCCCCAACCACCTGTCGAGCAGATCAGAGGACTGGTACCACCACCGATGATATCATCACCACGCCAGTTCAGCACATTGGCCACCATCCAACGTCCACGCTGGATACTACCGAAATGGCTGTAACAAAATATTTATTCGTTTGCGGTTGTGACCAAACGGGAATAGATGTCATGGGTACAATCAAGCCACCTGGGAGTCTATAAGAAAAGCAACGACTAAAATCATCATTATGAATAAAAGACTCGTATCTATTGCGATTCTGGCCTTGGGCTTCAGCATGCAAAGCCTGGCACAGTATCCACAAATCACCGATGAGGCCAAGCAACTCATCGACTCGTTACAGAACCGCTGGAAAGAACATTCCGACTCGGCATGGCAAGTGGCCTTCCCCATTGTCATCAAAGAAGCAAAGGAAGGACGGCCTTATGTGCCTTGGGCAGCTCGTCCCTACGATCTCCGACAGGCAAAGATTCCCGCTTTCCCCGGAGCAGAGGGAGGTGGTATGTACACGTTCGGCGGTCGTGGTGGTAGGGTTCTTACCGTCACCAACCTCAACGACGACGGTCCCGGCTCATTCCGTTGGGCATGTGAGCAGGGTGGAGCCCGTATCGTTGTATTCAACGTAAGCGGTATCATCAAACTGAAGTCACCGATCTATGTGAGGGCACCGTATATCACCATTGCCGGACAGACGGCTCCCGGCGAAGGTGTGATCATTGCCGGTGAGTCGTTCCAGGTAGATACCCACGATGTGATCGTGCGCCACATGCGCTTCCGCCGTGGTGAGACCCTGGTATGGCATCGCGAAGACTCCTTCGGTGGTAACCCCGTGGGAAATATCATGATCGATCACTGTTCCTGCGAGTGGGGACTGGATGAGAACATCTCCTTCTACCGTCATATGTTCGATTTAGGTGACGGAAAGGCCAAGCGCAAGGAACCCACAGTAAACGTCACCATTCAGAATACCATCTCTGCCAAGGCTCTCGACACCTGGAACCATGCGTTCGGATCAACTATCGGTGGTGAGAACACCACGTTCATGCGTAACCTCTGGGCTGACAACACCGGACGTAATCCTTCTATCGGATGGGGTGGCGTGTTCAACTTCATCAACAACGTGGTATATAACTGGGTGCATCGTACCGCCGACGGTGGTGAATATACCACCATGTCGAACTTCATCAACAACTACTACAAACCCGGTCCACTCACTCCCAAAGATACTCCCGTGGGACATCGTATCGTGAAATCGGAGAGCCGCAGCGTGAACCTCTTCCCCTTCAAGCAGTTCGGAAGAGTCTATGCCAAGGGAAACATCATGGAGGGTTATCCCGAAATTACCAAGGACAACTGGAACGGAGGTATCCAAACAGCGGATAAAGACGGTGAGATGAATGAAACGGAGATCGCCCTGATGCGTAGCAACGAACCGTTCGTGATGGCTCCCGTCACCATCATGGGTGCACAGGAAGCATTCAACTGGGTTCTCTCCAATGTAGGAGCCACCCTCCCCTGCCGTGACATCGTGGATCAGCGTATCTGCGAAGAGGTGCGCACAGGTGTTGCCTATTACGTACAGGACTACGAGAAAGGTCTCCAGAAGATAGAGAAGAAGACCAAGAAGCCTCAGTATCCCTATGGTAGCACATGGGGACTGCGGGAACAGTCAAAGAACGAGGATGGCCTGTTCAAATACCGCCGTCTGCCTAAAGATAGCTACAAGCAGGGTATCATCACGGATCCCCGACAGATGGGCGGCTATCCCGTATATAAGAAATGGACAGCCTGGAAAGATGCCGATGGCGATGGAATGCCCGACGAATGGGAGCGTGCCAACGGACTGAACCCCAACGATGCCAGCGATGCCAACAAAGACTGCACCGGTGACGGCTATACTAATATCGAGAAATACATCAATGGAATCAGTACGAAAGAGAAGATCGACTGGACAGATGTAAAGAACAACCATGATACATTGAACGGAAAGAGTTCACTGTTCTAATTGAAAGAGGAGGGACATACCCTCCTCTTTTTATTCTTATCATGATTCTAAAAAAAGGTAACCCACAGCAGGTTACCTTTTCTTGATGTCTTTATTTAGCGTGTTCTATAGACAAGGCGATACGGATGCGGAGTTGTTCCTTCTCCTCATCCGTCAGAGGACGTACTTTACAGATGTACGTCTTTACAATTTTTTCTGCTCGTTTTATGATTGACTTATCTCGCCGCATCTTTACCTCTTTTATTACCTCTTTTAATATATAGACGGTAAAGACATGGCAATGTAACCAGTCATTATACAGCTATCGGCGTCCGTGCTGCATATTCGCGCAACCTACTGATAGATCTGTGCATCAAGTTACGCACACTCTGGTAGTTGATGCCCATGATCTGACAGATATCATCATACTTACGTTGTTCCACATAATACAAGTTGATGATCTGCTGCTGGCGCGGTGACAACTTATGGAAGTACTCCTGGATGCTGGCAGTGAGCAGTTGCTGTTTCTCCACCATCTCATGGTGAGCCTCCTGTTCCTCAGCGATGGTCTGCATCCGTGAGTCGTTGATCTCACTGTCGCAGAGACGGACATTGCGGCGGAACTCATCATTGATACGGTTCCTGAGGGACACATACAGGTAGCTGTCGATATTCTCCACGACACCCAGACTGTCGCGTTTAGTGTAGAGTTTCACAAACACATCGTGTATGCAGTCTTTGATCATCTCTCTATCGGTAGTGAATCGTGAACCGAATGCGAAGAGGTTATCAATGTGTTTGTCGTACAATGTTGTAAAGTCAATCATTTCTTAGTTTGTTATTAGAAGATAGTTTCAAGTAGGGGCGACATGATCACCCGTAGGTTTTCTGGTGCAAAGATAGGTGTGATTCCTAAAATAAACTGGTAATATTTGGTTTTTCAATTAAAAAAACAGGTTTTTCACTTGATTTAAGTCAATGAGTCTTGGTGTGGGCATCAAAAAGTGAGGGCAATGATCTGCCCTCACTTAACCTTTTTCAGCCAATAGATACGGTGCTGGTCGGCATCGTTCACCTCAAACGACTGTCCTTTCATTGTTACCGATTTCATCGAAAGTTTAGTCTCTCCGCTCTTAGGATGGACGATCGACACCTGATAGGTGCCATCAGCTACTGGCATACGTACATGGTCGGCTGTCGCATAGACCAGATAACCTGTAGCCTCATCACCTAACGCTACGCAGCCTTCACCGTCCATCGGACGCATGCTGCACAGATCACTACGCAGCCGACTGTCGGCAATCACCACGTTAGGCATGGAGCCACCTGCCATCAGGATAGCCCATCCATACGATGGATACTGCTGAGAGTAGAAGGTCACTGCCTTGTCGGGATAGCGTTCGCGGTATTCCCTGACAGACTTGTATGCCTCCTCAAAACCCGTCTTCCCTACCGGGAATTTGCGCATCCACTGTCGGGGGGCCATGTTCTTACCGCCTTCAATGGCCCACAGACCATTCGTGTTATAATGCCAGTAACGGATATCGATGATATCTACCACCTTATTTAATATAGGATCCTCCAGGAGCGCATCCTGAGCATCCTTGGTACAGCTGAGTGCGATCAGCGGATGACAGCCTGTCTCCTGTTCCCATTCAGCAATGGTCTCTAACCAGAAACGGGTGAAATGCAACGGTCCTGTATATTCGCTGCTGATCAGGTGCACCACATTGGGCTGGTCTTTCAGTTCCTCCAAGCACATCCGTATATACTGCTTATGTAAGGGGCGGAGCACCGGATTCTGCACGTTATAGAACTGTTCCGCCATGAAGATGCGCTTATCTCCGGCAAAGGGTACCGGCTCAGGGAAATCCGTGCCATTGACATTGTTCACGGGCCTCCACGGACAATCTACCCAATGGGCACCCGCTTCAAGGATGTTGTGTTGGAAATAATGGTGGTTGTAGAGCATGATATGCTGCGGTGCTGCCTTTTCCGCAAAGGTGCGCAGTCGTTGCCAGTACCACTCATTCGGTTTCGTCAGGTCGTATCGGCTCAAGCCATCCCATGCCTTTCCTTGTCCTGTACGGGCAAACGGCTGTTCATAGAAAGGAGCCCACACATCACCATCGGCACGGCGCACACGTTCATGATCCGTTCTGCGCAGATCATACCACAGTCCGTAATGGTGGTCAAGAGCCGCATACGCTCCTTGATGCAGGAAGTCAACCACGTCATCAAGACGATCTGTCCATCCCGTTCCTATCCTTCCCGGCACAAAGCGGGTGATGGCAGGACGTGCACCTTTTACCACAAAGTTATCCTTCACCCGTCCGTTCCACCAAGGGATATCATAGAGGTTACCCGTCAGCAGCATCCCATCCACAGTCAGATGGCCGTTAACGATCTCGAAGGATGGTGATGTCTGCGGTGCTGCTGGATCCGCTTTCCCTCTTTTTCTTATCCTGTCTATTGTTGCGATCTTATCTACATTATCTATAACTACCGGCTCTTTCATCATCACACTGTCTATCCACATCTCCATGGTGAGCCTTGGCTCCTGCAAGGAGAGCTGTGCCAACTGCATGGCCTGTTCCAGTGTGGGCGAGGTGGAAGCCTCCAAGCTTCGTGGCAGAATGAACGGATTCACCGTACTTTGCGGCACCCGTTTACTGAGTTGATCGTAGAAGAGGCTACGTGGGTTGACATGATCATTGCTACTCGTCCACTCACCGTTACCTGTCAGTGTGCCCCAGCATCCATGCGCACTGCAGCGGTCATCGGCATCAGGAGAATAACAATACAGTGTGGAAGCCGTGCATTGCCAGAACATCGAATTGGCCGTGTTCCATCCCGTACCCGTCTGGAACTGTTCCAAATTCCGGAAAGCCAAGTCACTACCATCAATATTCACGATGTCAAAGAGCAGTCCTGTGGCCCATGAGCCGATGCTGCCACTAAAGCCCAACGACTCCTCCCCTTCACACTGCACAAAGGCATTCGGTCCGGCAGCACAGAAATCCGCTGCAAAGTCGTGGATACCCTGTCGGGACACACAGCGTTGGAAAAGTGTCTGCTGTCCACGGGTAAGGAACACGTTACGTCTCCATCCACCGATCTCGGATACAGGTTCCGAGGCGATACAGTCTTCTACCGTGATACGGCTGGTTTGTTTCTGCAGGTTCACCGCCGATCCTGCGAAGTGTTTGAAATCCACTCGTCTCACCCAGGCATCTCTCACATGATTCATCCAGATGGCATCCCAGCAATGATCCTCATCGGCATGTTGTGCGACCTGCTTGTTATAGTCGGACATCAGTGTCAGATTCTCCACGCCACATTCTACGATTTCACCGGCTGTTTCACTGATCTTCACCTGTGCGCCGCCATAGTCGGGCGAGAGCGAAGCAGTGATCGGAGCATCAAGAGTGATGCGGTTACCTTGAACCGCCGTCACCACCCGTTCCCAAGTGATATCAATATCGGTAGGATGCCATCCCGTGTAGTCTAAGCCACCGCCAAAGCCCGTCATCTGCAACGAGGCGATCCATTCCTTCGTGGAGGGGCGAATGATCTGAATACGACTGCCTACGGCAATACCCTTCGTCTGGGAGAGCGTGAGCTCCGTACTTCCTGCTTTCGTAAAAGTCTGCACCTCCGCGATGACAGGGTTCTCCGTCTCGGCAGTGTTTCCTTTTCCTTCAAGATAGATAGCAGCACCACGGTCAAAGCCGCGTTTCACCAGAATGGTACTTTGCTTTCCCATACCACGGATGACGACACCCGACTGCGATACCCTCAGCGGAGCATCGAGGTAGAATGTACCCTCTGTCAGCAATACAGCCCCGCGGAATCCGTTGGCATCCGGCTTCAGGTTTGACACATAATCGATGGCTTGTTGGATGATTAGGGAACAATCGCCCTCGGCAGCATCCACCCTCACGACATTCCTCACATAGGGGATGATGGTCTCTGAGGCATGATAGCCACAGGTGGAATAGTCCATGGGCACATAGACCACACGTACCGGTTTCGGTGCTGCCGTGATGTTCAGGAACAGACAGCCTAAAAGAAAAGAAAGGATGATCGCCTTGTTGTTCATAACGGATTGTTTTTCCAAAGGACGGGAAGGAAGCTGTTTTGTACTCCCTGTCACGGAAGAGCGACACCATATCGTTCCATTACAGACCCCACCCCTGCCCCTCCCCTTGATGGGAGGGGAGCGCCATGCGGATAGTGGACCCCACCCCTAACCCTCCCAAAGTGAGGGAGCACCATGCGGATAGTGGAACCTAACCCTCCCGAAGTGAGGGAGCACCATGCGGATTTCATGCAAAGGATTTGGCGTTAGCAGCTCCCCTCCCATCAAGGGGAGGGGCAGGGGTGGGGTCTGTATCTGAACCCTACACAATAAAAGACTTAACGATGGCTACAGATATAGAATGCTCTCGTTACCCATATTGAACAGCAAGTCGAGGATACTCAGGTTGGGCTGGAATCCCCATTTCTGCTGATACACCTGATAATACGGCTTCGCCATGAAGTCAGGATCGGGCATTGGATGTTTGGGACGTATGGCATAGCGGAAGTCGGAACATCCCGAAGAAGCCTCCTGCTGGTAGTGTTCGGTAAACAAGATCTTAGGGTGGATGTCCAACAACTCGCACATCTTATAAGTGATCTCCATGTTAAAGTCGAAGAGATTCTCCCATCGTTTCTCGAAGAACGGCAGCAGGTCGTCGGCATAATAATCAAAGAACGGACTGTCGCCGTAGGCACTCTGCAGGGCGTTCCAGTGTACATGTCTCCAGTTGGCATGGTCACTGATACGCATGTGGATCAGAGGATGAGCCTCTCCTTCCTGCTCTGTAGGCGGATAGCTCACGGGGATACTCAGTGCCTGTGGCCCGTTGGTCGTAGCAATGACACAGCGGTTACGGAATGTCTGCTTGATAAAGCTCTCACATCTTTCTATATATACCACCTCATATCGGAACAGTTTCTGATACCACTGTACCGGTCCGAAGTAGCAGGAAGAAAGCAGCACCCCTTTGTTCTGTGTCATCTCGTTGCTTATTTGAAATGCAAGACGTATGCAGCACCCACGATCTCCTGCTGCCGCACCACCGTCTGCCCCTTACCCTGATTCACCAAGTAGCAGTTATTCTCTAAGCAGTCACAGTCATGACAGCTGCAGTTATCTGGCAACACATACTCTTGATGATTGATCATGACGGTATCACCGGGCAGTTGCTCGATGACACCGATATATGAGGAGTCGGTATGAAAGACGATCAGGTCGCCCCGTTCGAAGGCATTCGTACAGAGTTTGTTCACCATCACCCTGGTGCTTTGCATCACCCGTGGTGCCAAGTTGTTGCTCGTCACCCGGTAGATAGTGAAGGCATACGTCCTTACCAGCAGCATCACCATGACAGCTACTGCCAGCACCACCATGAACTTCAGTACGTCCTTCATCATCTTTCAACGCTCATCCTTTCTCCTTTCACCTCATTTTTCACCTACTTGATCTTATCCACCCACCGGAACAGGCGATTCCATCGGATGCCACCGATACCGCCACGGTCGGGATCAGAGCTCCACCAGATGAAGATCGGCTTTCCCACGATATGATCTTCTGGCACGAATCCCCAGTAACGGGAGTCAGCAGAGTTATGGCGGTTATCACCCATCATCCAGTAGTAGTCGAGTTTGAAGGTATATTCCTTCGCCTCTTTCCCGTTGATGAAGATCTTTCCGTTCTCCACCTTCAGGTCATTCCCCTCATACACACGGATGGGGCGTTCATACACGGCGATATTCTTCATATTCAGCTGGATGCTCTTCCCTTTGGCGGGAATCCATACCGGACCGTAGTTATCACGTGTCCACCCCGTGTTGGCATTTCGGGGATATACCTCTCCCACAGGGGCATCGGTATTCAGCCGGATACTCTCCACTAAGTCTTTCCTACTCTCCAAGGCTTTCCTGGCCGACTGTGTAAGCGGCATGTAATTGAGCTGATTCAGGTCGCGCAGCTGTTCCATACTGATCTGGTACTCCTTCATCACCTCCTCGGGCAGAGGTTGTTTCAGTTTCACATAGTAGGAATACTGCACCTCATCCGGTTCTTTGTTGGCCTTACCATCGAGATAGACGATACGGTCTTTGATCTGCAGTGTCTGTCCGGGCAGTCCTACACAGCGTTTCACATAGTTCTCACGCCGATCGGTGGGTCGTGCTGCCACCTCTCCCATCTTCAGTGCCATGGAGTTCTCGTGGAGATAACTGCTTCCCAAGGCATACACCTTATTATATAAGTCATAGATCAGCGTATCCGACATGGTGGAGAAATCAGGATTCCCATATTCCTTCACATAGATCTGCTGACCGTAGTTATACGCCATATTGTAGTATTCCGTCTGGAACGGCTGTTCCGTGAGGATACTGTCACCAGCGGGATAGTTGAACACCACGATGTCGTTGAGCTGCACCTTACCCAATCCTTTCACCCTCCGGTAGTCCCAGTGGGGCCATTCGATATAACTCTTACATCCGATCACCGGCAGCGTATGCTGTGTGAGAGGCATGGTGAGCGGTGTCTGCGGGATACGCGGTCCGTACGACACCTTCGATACGAAGAGGTAGTCGCCTGTCAGCAACGACTTCTCCAAAGAGCTCGATGGAATGACGTAGTTCTGGAAAAAGAACTGGTTGATGAAATAGACTGCCACCAAGGCGAACACCAACGCGTCCACCCACGACATGACAAACTTCACAGGACCTTCGCTCTCTTTCCACCACTGCCACTTGATCTTCTTCGTGATGTAGATATCATAGATGAAAGGCACCACCAGCAAGCCCCACCAGCTCTTCACCCAATAGAGGAACAGCAGGTAGAGCACCAGCACGGCGATGAACTTCGCCCATTGCACTTTCGGATTCAGTTTCTTCTTTGTTTCCATTATTCTCAAATTATTCGGAATATTCAGATTTCTCAGAAATTAAACATATCGCTAATCGTGAGCAGTCCTTCATGCTCCTTCGTGTATTCGGCAGCAAGCACGGCCCCCAAGGCAAAGCCACGGCGACTGTGGGCATCGTGGGTGATGGTGATCATGTCGGCATCACTGTCGTAGCGGATGGTATGGATACCCGGCACCTCGCCGCGGCGGATGCTGTCGATGGTCAGCGCATCGGATGCCTGCTCTCCCCCTGTCCCATTAACTGCTGTATGACAGCAGTTTACTGAGCCATCGGGGTTCACCACCTTCCCTACTACCCACTCCTTCTTACGGTCGATATTCTCAATGATCTGCTCTGCCAAGGTGATGGCCGTACCACTGGGATGGTCGAGCTTATGCACATGATGTGTCTCCTCCATGCTCACCTCATATTGCGGGAACTGATTCATGATCTTGGCTAAGTAACGGTTCACAGCCGAGAAGATGGCCACGCCGATGGAGAAGTTAGAAGCCCAGAACAGCGTCCTGCCTTCCTCCGAACACATCCGCCTTACATCATCACCATGCTCCTTCATCCATCCCGTACTGCCCGAAACTACTTTCACCCCCTTGGCAAAAGCTTTCAGGTAATTACCATAGGCAGCCTGTGGTGCCGTGAACTCTATTGCCACATCAGCCGAAGCGAAAGCATCACTTTCGAACTCCTCCTGATTGTCAATGTCGATAATACTAACGATCTCATGGCCGCGGCTTTTGGCGATTTCTTCAATCATTTTGCCCATCTTACCGTAGCCGATTAAAGCTATCTTCATAATAATTGCATTTAATGATCTGCAAAAGTAGTGTAAATCAGTCACATATCAAAATAAATACATCTTTTTTAAACATAATTGCAATTTTAATATGATTCCGCACAAGCACAAAAAAAGGATTTGTCTCCCGACAAATCCTTTTTGATAATAACATAAACTATTAGTTATTGAAAAGCTATTATTCCTTTGCAATATCAAAACTGTTCTGCATAACACATTGTATTTTAAACTAACTGCTAAAACGAATCCCCGTCAAAACTTGGTCAATTGTGATATCTTTTAACACCTACTTGAAATCTATTTCTGCTGCAAATTTACAACAAATTCCATTTCCTGCAAGAGTAAAGGCGCACAAAATGAGGCCGTTCTACAAAACGTGCCCCATTTTGCAACATTTCGACACCCAGCAACGCGATCATTGGGCGCATAGCCCCTGATTTTAAGGAGAAAAACATGGACTGGGGCTGTTTCGGGGAAATAAAGCCGTCATGACCTCAAAGGAAAGGATTTAGGGGGTCCTTTTGTTACGAAATGGGGTACGATTTGATGAAAATTGAATATTTATCGATAAAATCTTTGTCTGTGTCGTTAGATGTATGCGCCCGGTAACGGCTGCCTGCCAGTATGTTCCACTGGAAAGATGAAACTACTCATGCTTCACAGAATGCCACTAATGGTGCAAAACCTTCACAGTATTCAAAAATATCTATGGTATTTGACATGGAGTTAGAGGACGTGTTCGGTGAAGGTGTGGCTACAGAGATCAAGAAAGCCATCGAGAATGAGGAATACAAGAACGATACCTTCTATACCCTGCAAGGTGTGAGGGTCGCTAAGCCCACCACGAAGGGTGTGTATATCCGAAACGGTAAGAAAATTTATGTGAAATAGATAACATCTTGATAAAAACTATAGCAATTCGAAAAGGGAAAAGATATGAAGAAGATATATACAAAACCAGAGACAGAGATATTACCTGTAACGATTGAATCGGTGATGGGTAATACCGACTCTGAAGGAGAATGGGATTCATTTGATGCCAAGGAGAACACCGATATGGAATTCGACGATGAAATCGGCGATCTTTGGGGAACGGACACAGGTAACATGGATCTCTGGGGAGACGGAGAATAACGAATCTATACAAGGAAGTAATAAACTTTTTTATTTTTTGAGTTAATTATGTTAGGGAGCAGTCGTGAGGCTGCTCCTTTTTTGTGCTTGAAGAATCAAAAAGATATGAAGATACATGTATGGATATTACTGACCCCACCCCTACCCCTCCCCTACGATGGGAGGGGAGTGCCATGCGGACAGGAAGCCCACCCCTGCCCTCCCAAAGGGAGGGAGTGCCATGCGGACTCATCTTATAGGACTTTGAAGCATGTGTACTCAACGTAGCAACTCCCCTCCTCTTGGGAGGGGTTGGGGGTAAGTTCCCACAGCGCCAGCAGCTCCCCTCCTCTTGGGAGGGGTTGGGGGTAGGCTCCCACAGCGCCAGCAGCTCCCCTCCCATTGTAGGGGAGGGGCAGGGGTGGGGTCAGTATCTATCTTTCAATCAGACTAAGGAAACATCCCATTGAACAACACATAATCAATTGAAAACACGGTTTTTAGAGTAGAATAACACTGTATTCAAACCCATAACTCATAGCCCCCGGGGAACAAAACAAATTGTTTTGTTCTCGAAAAAACGTCACTTTGAGGTGTAAAAACGGTTTTTTAAGGGAACAAAACAAATTGTTTTGTTCCAGCATCCTCCCTTTCTATGAAGATGAAAACCCTTTCTTTTGGGTTGTGAATACGGTCTTTTACTGGCATCATCCCTGCTCGACTATGGGAAATGAGTGGTTCATAAGGCAGTAGCCTCAACAAAAAAATGGAGCTTGTCCTCCCGACAAGCTCCATTCCACAATTAACTCAAGTATTGAAAAGCTATTTACTATTTTTCAGTCTATTACACAAAACATAACTAACAAAACACATTCATTCAAAATGATCTATGATAAAAAACCTATTTGCTCACATTCATACGGTGGCATGGCAATACTACCATTCGAAATCTCCCCAAAGGTCAAGTTCCTTGGCGGTGGATTCAGGTCCGTCATCTCCTCCCACCTCTTTTACATCTGATGGCAAACCAGTATTAGTATTCGGCAGTTCTGTATAGAAATTACCATCATTATTACCATCTACGACACCTTTTCTTATTATACTGGCACATACCATCCCTTCTGCCTCTGCTCCAATGATATCCGTAACAGGGCACATATATATTTTTTTCATCTCAAATTCTTCTTTAACGTACTACAATCTTTTTCCCATTCACTACATAAATACCCTTAGGCAGACCATACGTAGAATCTTTACCTACCACTTGTCCATTCAAGTTATAAATTATACTGGTTCCTACCTGCTCAATTGAAGTATTTGTGATATCTGTTGCAATGCCATAATCGTCATTGAACACATTGTGATTGATAACCGAGAAATCCATATCCATGAATTTAGCACCTGCATCTTCCAATTCCTCTGACACTTTCACAATTGAAGTAAACTGTTTCCAGTTCTTGTTGGTTTTTCCAGCCGATTTAGTATAATAGAAACCCAATGTTTCCGGGCGATTTGTGTACATGCCCAAATAATAGCAATGTTCAGGAAGGTAGTCTCCTTCTTCTTTGTATGTTCCTACAAAGGTATATGCGTCCGATTTTATTATTGCATTACCTTCTTTCAGGTCACCAAGCACAGTTAACGGTTGTTCTGTACTAATGACATTATTTGCTTCCTCAACAGAAACACCGGCTATAGTGCGATAAACAGCAGTTTCCCCTTCACCAACAGGAACAGACCGAACTCCCGGATGAATCATGTAAGGATGGCCTTTTATTATATATGTGTTACCATCTTCATTTGCATCATGATCAACAGGTACTACGGCACGATCATTAAAAGTAATCTTTAATACAGTTTTGCCATCACTATTCGTAGAACGTTCCACACCAGTAAATTCACGCACGTCAGTACCATTTCCATATGCTGTCATCAGCTGATTATATGATAAGTTGAAAGGGAATACAGCAGAATACCAGCGGCTTTCTATCATACGCTTATCAGGCCAGGTCTTTTTTTCCAGATCTGCTGCTGCGAACATAAAGTTATGCCAACCTCCATAATTAACATCGTCATTCTCTTGACTTTCTCCTGTGAACTTTCCATCTGGGTCAGTAAAAAACCTATGGCCATCCATCTCAACCCAGCCACTTCCTTCAATAAGATCTTTTATTTCAACGTTAAAACCATATTTAGAACGCAATCTGTTAATTTCGTTAACGACAATATCATGACCAGGAACGTTTTGGTCATAATAAACATTTCCATTAGTCTCTTTGATACGATTTAACACATCATCTGGCAAGTCTGGGTCGTTTAATATCTGCAAGGCAAGATTCATATAATGATTTCTTGCAGTTTCATTGTTGGCAAAATGTAACTGTAAAGGATGAATATAATCCTGGGCAGCATTATAATACTTCTTCCAATCCCAAATAGAAACAACATCAGCTTTCCCGTCACCGTTACTATTGTAACGGAATTCGTCATAAGTCATATGGTTATCAAACGCACTAAAGCCAATCTTCACATCATCTCCGATAATATATACATCCTCCATATTGATGTTGTTTTGAAAAGCGAATTTTTGTATTTCTTTAACAGAGGCTGGAATTGTAACAGACTTTAATCCTGGACAATTTGCAAAAGCATTTGCCTGAATATACAATAGGCTATTCGGGAAGGAAATATTACTCATCTTAGGTCCTGTTAGAACAATATTCCCATTCACATTTTGTTGTTCGCCACCAAAAGCACTTGGTCCAATTGTTGTGACACCTTCAGGTATTCTGACCTTACTTAGATTAGAAGCATTCTTGAATGTATTGGCAGGTACTGTAGTAAAACCAGACTCGTTGGTATCATCTCGCTCTAACATAATAACCTCTTCTATTTCCTTGTTATCCTCAAACATACCCTTTGGATTATTGGGAATTACGTCTGTATTCTTTGGAAACACAAAGTATTTTAAGTGAATTAACCCCGTACTTTCAGTAGCATTAGTCATTAAAGCCAAATCAGAATATTTATCTAATTCTGCATCGCCCATATCTAATCGTTGTAATTTGTCTTTGAAAAGTGAATTCGAGCTATTACCCATCAGTGCAACCATATCATCATGGGACAATTTGTATCCATCCGTTACAATTTTTAATGATTTGGCAGTCTTTACATTATTAGAGAGATTTGTCCAATCTGATGCTGTCACAGAACCAGACAAAGTCAATTGATAATAGTCGCTCTCAGTCTCCTCTGGAGGAACGACTGTGATTCCGGCATGCACATTCATGCTCACGATGAAGCACACCAATAGTAGTAAATACTTTTGCATAATAGTTGATAATAAAATTGTTGCTGCTCTAAAATGAGCGAATAGTTGATAATTGTTAGCGCACACATCAAATCGGCGCATCGCGTTAGAAATCGGCTGCAAAAGTAGGATTTGTTTTTGAATTATGCAAAAGGAGAACGTTTCGAAAAGTTTCAAAAACTTCTCATTCTTCAAAACGATACCCGATTTTCATCAAATATTACCCATCATTTGTTATTTTTTTTGTGTGTTCACGCACACAAAGGTTGAGCGATTGAATAAAGCGTATCGCTCAACATTTGTAAGTACGAAGGCACGTGAACACGTGAAAGCGAGCCATCCTATCCATTATTCTCCGTAAGAGATGCAGTGAACTCACTGGGATACATGCCGTATTCCTCCTTGAAGTACTTGGAGAACTTCTTGGGGTTATTGAAGCCCACCTCGTAGGCGATCTGCGACACCATCATGGAAGGATCGGCCTCAAGGATCTGCTTGGCACGTTTCAGTCGCATGGTACGTAAAAAGACAATCGGTTTCTGTCCGGTGACAGCCTGCAGCTTCCTGTTCAGTCCGGTGCGGTGCATGTTTAATTCTGCAGCAAGCTGATCGACGTTGAAATCGGGATTTCCCATGTTCTTGTTCACCACATCGAGTACCTGCTTCAACAGTTGTTCGTCAACAGTGGTAATGGTAATCTCCGAGGGGTTCACCTCCGTGCTCTTGATGAATCGTTGATGCGATTCCTCCCGTCGTGCCAACTGTTCGCGGATGCGCAGACGAAGGATGTCGAAGTTGAACGGTTTCGTGATATAGTCGTTGGCTCCCATCTGCAGTCCCCGCAGCTCATCCTCTGCCATGGCCTTCGCCGTGAGCAGGATCACAGGTATATGACTGATGTTGACATCCTCTTTGATACGCCTCACCAATTCGAGGCCGTCCATTCCTGCCATCATCACATCACTGATCACCAGGTCGATATCAGTATTCTGCATGATGCCGAGGGCCTGCTGCCCATCGGTAGCCTGATAGATAGTATAGTCGGCGGCAAGCACACTGCTCATATACGTCAGCATATCGGGATTATCCTCCACCAACAGGATATGTTCACCTTCTAAGTTCTCCTCCTCGGGTGCTTGCGGATCAGGCTGCTTCTGGGTGGTCACGATATTCTCCACATTCTTCATCTGAATGGTGAAGACCGTGCCCTTGGGTGTGTTATTCGACACGGAGATGGTGCCGCCATGCATCTCCACATACTGCTTCACGATATTCAGTCCGAGACCGGTGCTGACATTTCCTAACTGCTGATCCTTCGAGACATAGTATCGTTCGAAGATATGGGCGAGGTCAGCCTCGGCGATGCCACGTCCTGTATCCTTCACCTGCAGCGTCATCAGCTGGTCCTCTTTCTTGACATCCACCTCGATGGAACCGCCGTCGGGGGTGAACTTAAAGGCATTGGAGAGGAGGTTGTTGATCACCTTCTGCAGCTTGTCGGCATCCACCATCATGAACAGATGGGGTACAGAGGCATTGAAGTGGAAGGCCATGCCCCGCTGTTGCGCCATGAGCCGGTATTTCTCGCATTCATCGGAGATGACCTTCACCACATCCACCACGTCGAGCGACAGCACATTCTGCAGGTTGCCCAAACGTTGGAAGTCGAGGATCTGGTTCACCAAAGAGAACAGATGGTGTGCATTACGGTCAACCACCTCTAACACCTTCCGTGTTTCTTCAGGCTGTTTCCTGTTGAGGAGTTCCTCCACGGGAGTCATGATCAGGGTGAGCGGCGTGCGAAGGTCGTGACTCACATTGGTGAAGAAGCGCACCTTCATGTCGTTCATCTCTTTCTCGTGGGATGCCAAGAGCTCCATTTCCTGCACCTTGCGCTGATATTCCTGGCGGCGGCGTAAGAAGTTCCACAGACTGGAGAAGGTGGCAGCAGCTAAAAGCAAGTAGATCACCCATGCCCACCAAGTGTTCCAGAACGGCTGTCGGATGTGGATGGTGAGGAGTTCGAACTCTTCCCACTGATCCAGCTCATCGACCTGCCAGCGCAGTCGCAGCCTGTATTGTCCGGGCGAGAGATTCGACAGTCGTACGACGTAATTGTCCATCGGTATCCATTGATCCGACAGTCCCACGAGCTGGTAATAGAAAAGACCTGCCACATGCTGGTGGAATCCACGCGGACGACATTCCAGTAAGATATTGTTCTCGTTGTAGTCGAGCACTAATTTCTTGGCATAGAGGATATCACAGTGGAAGTTGATGCGACCGGCGGTGTCGGCAGGAGCTATATCCTGATCATTGATACGCAAGGAGGTGATAACGGGATGGGGGCGCGACTTGCGGAGCACATGGGGCAGTTGCTCTGTATCAACCAAACGGTAGCCGTCGGCTGTTCCCGACAACATGTGGTTGTTACTCAGGCAAATCAGTGCCCTGGCGTTGTAGTAACGATCCGAACTGTTCTGGTTCCCGAGATAGCAATAGAGTTTGAAAGTGGGTGTTTGGTCCGATGTAATGGGCACAATACGCACCATTCCTAAGTCGGTGGTGCACCACACATCGCCATCGCAGCCCTCAGAGATGGCACTGATAATATACCGTTCCATCCGATCAACACGGTAGGCCTTCTGATGGGGGATGTCGTAGATTTGCACCTCTTCATGATTGCGGTGACTGACCATCCACAGCCAGCCTCGGTGATCGATGGTCAGGGCCTTGGCTCCCACGGAGATACTGGGGTTCTCGCCGAAGAGACTGATGGGAATCTCATCGATCTTCAACGTAGAACAATCCACCGCTAACAGGTGGTTGCCTGTCAAGCCATACACCTTATCATTATAATAGGCTATCTGCATCATCCAGATATTTCCGGTAAGCACCGGGGTGGTTTCTCCAGTATAAGGATCCAGCTGATACAGTCCTTTTCCGATCAGCGAGACATACAGCCGTCCTTGGGCATCTTCCACCATAGAGAACGGCGAACTCTCGGGGAAGAAACTACGACCGTCACTACAGAACAAGCCGGTGCCATAAAGACCCGCCCACAATCGTTTCTGGGAGTCCTGAAACACCATGGTGGCGGCAGTGTTGGGGAAATAGTTCTCAAGTATCTGATTGGAGCCATCGGCAGTGATGCGGTAAACACCATTGTCTTCAGTGCCCGCCCAGAAACTGTTGTTGCCGGCATCAGCTAAAGAAATCACATCCTCGCTCCTGTATTGCCGCTCGGCTACGGCAATATGATGTATCTGGAAGGGATTCTCTGTATGGTCATAAATCGACATGCCCCGCTTGTGGTAGGTGTTGATCACCATGTCGTTCGCCTTGTCGAAATAGATGTGTTCAAGGTGACTGTTGGGGAGTCCGCCCATATTCGGCTCCGATCCCACGAAATGCTCAATGAGATTTCCAAAGGAATCATAGGTGTAGGTACCGTCGTTGGAGGTTCCCACCAGTACTCTTCCTTTGGGCACAGGGGTGATATCAACCACCATCGACTTCACTGACAGACGTGACCACTGGCGCAAACGGCTGTCGTAGCGGAAGCACTGCAGGGGGGTGGCAAGGAACAGGTTCTGTCGTCCGTCCCTGCCAAAGAACAGATTGCTGAAGGTGGGATCGAGGGGGATGGGGGCAACAATACGGGGCTTGCCACCGCTGAAGGGGATGGAGAAGATACACTTATTGGTGGCTACCAAAGCCTCCTGCTCGTTCACTTCAATCTCCTGAACGTTACCATAGGAAGCAGGAAGCGGGTACAGGGTTGTCTTGCCTTTCTTGAAGTCACGCAGATATACCTTGTTGTTCTCACCGATCCATACCCTGCCCTGCACATCAGACTTGTGAGAGAAACGATCGCTGACGTAGATGCCAAAGGTGCGCAGGTATTGATCGACCGTGGAGATCAGCTGATTGGTATGGGAATCGTAGATCAGGACATCCAACGACTGTGTCTCTAACCAGAGCCGTCCTAAGTTATCCTGATCAATACGCTTGATGATATCGTTCAGTCGGGGATGCCGCACATAACTGAAAGGGAAGCCGCCTTCGAGCTGCGCATAGGTGGTGAGTCCGTTGGACGTGCCGAGCCACACAATGCCATCGGTATCGCGGAAGACACAAAACACCTCGTACCCTTTGGTGTCTATGTAATCAAAGTGTATGGTTTCCTCAGCAACAACAGGTAGAGACAAGAGGCTGCAAAGGCAAACGATCAGTTTTTTTATGTATATCTTCATTCGTTAATAGCAGTTTTCCCATCAAAGGGATGTCCAAAGATATTCTAATTTTTTGAATCTTACAAATTTTTTAAAGATATTTTTGCATGATTGCCAGGAAATTTGTAGCTTTGCACGGTTGTTAACGAACACCGAATATTATGGAAATATTACTTCACTATTGTTGGAAACACAAAATGCTCCCTCTAAGGGAGTTGAGAACCACCGACGGACAAGCGGTGGAAGTGATAGACCCAGGACTGCATAATCGGCATGCGGGGCCTGACTTCTTCAATGCGAAGGTGAGGATCAGCGGTACGTTGTGGGTGGGGAACGTGGAGATACATGAGAAATCGAGCGACTGGTATCTTCATGGTCACGACCATGACAAAGCATACGACAATGTGATCCTCCATGTGGCAACAACCATCGATGCCGAGGTGAGGATGGCCAACGGCCAGTTTGTGCCACAGATGAGACTCGATGTTCCCGTCTCGGTGAGGGAGCACTACGAAGAGTTGCTCTCCATCGACCAGTATCCTCCCTGTTATCAGATTATCCCGTCACTGACACGATTGATGATACACTCGTGGATGAGTGCCCTGCAAACGGAACGATTGGAACAGAAAACCGAGGCTATCCGCCAACGGGTGCAGCAATGCGATGGGTCGTGGGAGGCGGGGTACTTTGTCACCTTGGCACGGAACTTCGGCTTTGGCGTGAATGGCGATGCCTTCGAACGATGGGCAAGAAACGTGCCTTTGAAAGAGGTGGCCCATCATCGCGACGACCTGTTTCAGATTGAAGCAATCTTCATGGGACAGGCAGGACTGTTGGAAACAGAAATGATACCAGAACGCTACCAACAGGATGCGTTGCAGGAGGGATACTTTGTCCGTCTGAGAAAGGAATATCTGTATCTGCAACATAAATTCTCACTGAGGCCCATGGACGGAACAATGTGGAAATTCCTGCGGCTCAGACCACAGAACTTCCCTCATATACGCATCGCACAATTAGCCACACTCTATTTTGAGAGAAGGGCAGGACTGAGTCAGCTGATTGCCTGCGAGACGATCGATCAGCTCAAGGCATGTCTCACGACCAACGTCACACCCTACTGGGAAACACACTACACCTTCGGCAGCACAAGCTGCATGATGGAGAAGAACCTGTCGGCATCGTCACTGAACCTGCTCATGATCAATACCGCCATCCCCATGCTGTTCGCATACGGAAGACATCATCTGAAAGAAGAACTGTGCGACAGAGCCTTTGACCTGCTGGAACAGCTGAAGGCTGAGAACAACTACATCACAAGGATGTGGCGGGGATGCGGACTGGAAGTGGAGAACGCCGGAGACAGTCAGGCGCTGATTCAACTTAAAAAGGAATACTGCGACAAAAAGAACTGTCTGAGGTGCCGAATAGGATTTGAGTACTTGAGAAGAGGAGAGAGGAAAGAGGAGAGAGGAGAGAGAAAAGACTATGGGTAGGCGAACAAAGTCCGGGAATAAGAGGAGAGATATTGTGAGCTTTTCTGTCGTTTATTCGTAACTTTGGATAAGTTACTGCATCTCGGCATAAAAAACAAACGAGTTTGTTTTGTTCTGCCCTCGATTTTACGTAACTTTGACTTCGCCGAACTTACTCTGCACTCGGAAAAGCTCAAAACATTTGGCTTTTCACTCGTTTATTCGTAACTTTGCACACACATTATTATATATATGGATTATATCTTCGAAACAAAGATGATGGTTCGCGACTATGAATGCGACATCGAAGGCATTGTGAACAATGCTAATTACCTGCATTACACCGAACATACACGACACCTGTTCCTGAAAGCATGCGGACTGAGTTTCGCCGAAATGCACAGGAAAGGGGTGGATGCCGTGGTGGCACGCATGAACCTGCAATACAAAACACCACTGCGATGTGATGATGAGTTCTTTTCACGACTCAACCTGAAGAAAGAAGGCATCAAATATATCTTCTCCCACCATATTCACAGAGCCAGCGATGACAAGCTGTGCTTTCGTGCCTCCGTTGAACTGGTGTGCTTGGTGAATGGGAAATTGGGCACCAGTGAAGACTATGACAAGGCATTTGAGGCGTATATTCAAAAAGATGAAAGAGGAAAGAGGAGAGAGAAGAGAGAAGAGAGAAAAGAGGAGTGAGAGTATGAATGAACAGGAGATTCTCTATGCCATGGCACTTACCCGCATCAACTATTTCAATCTTGCGGGACTCACCCAGCTGTATCAAGAGCTCGGAAGTGCTACGGCTGTAGTGGAGAACAGGAACCATCTTCGCGATGTACTGCCGGATGCCTCACCCCGTCTGATCGAAGGACTGAAAGGGATCGACAGTGTGATGAAGAGGGCTGAGACGGAACTGGCCTTCGACATCGAACATCAGATACAGCCGATCGTCATGAATGATGCCCGCTATCCGCAACGGCTGAAAGAATGTGATGATGCACCGCTGATGCTGTTCTACCAAGGAACAGCCGACTTGAACCAGCAACGGGTAATCAACATCGTGGGAACAAGGCACTGCACCCCATACGGACAGGATCTGATCCGAAACTTCGTGAGAGAACTGAAACAACGATGTCCTGCAGTACTCATCGTGAGCGGCATGGCCTACGGCGTGGATATCCATGCACACAGACAGGCTCTGCAGAACGGATATGAAACGGTGGCGGTGCTGGCACACGGTCTTGACTACCTCTACCCTCCCCGTCATAAACCCACTGCCGATATGATGCTCACACAAGGAGGACTGCTCACAGAGTTCTTTACCCAGACAAATGCCGATAAGATCAACTTCGTGAGAAGAAACAGAATCGTGGCAGGGATGAGTGATGCCTGTATCTTGGTGGAAAGTGCCGCACGGGGAGGAGGTCTAATCACCTGCCGACTGTCACGGGAATACAACCGGGATGTGTTTGCCTTTCCAGGTCGTGTGAACGATCAGTACTCAGAGGGATGCAACAACCTGATACGCGACAACGGAGCAGCCTTGATCAACAATGCCTACGATTTTGTGAACGCGATGGGATGGAACGATGATGCCACCCTGATGAGAGCACAGCAACAAGGTATAGAAAGAGAAATATTCCCTTCACTATCATCCGATGAAACCGTTGTTTTCCATACGCTGCACAATCAAAATGACCTGCAAATCAACCGACTTGCCATCCTCACGAATATTCCCATTGCCAAGCTCACGTCACTGCTCTTCGAGATGGAAATGAAAGGAGTGGTGAAGACATTAGCCGGCGGTGTTTACCATTTATTATAAAAAGAAAGATGAAAATAGGCAATATCGATTTGGGGGAACGCCCCCTGTTCCTTGCACCAATGGAAGATGTGACAGACATCGGCTTCCGTCATCTGTGCAAACGCTATGGGGCCGCCATGGTCTATACCGAGTTTGTGAGTGCCGAGGCACTGGTGCGCTCCATCAAGAGTACGGTGAGCAAACTCACCATCGATGATGAAGAACGGCCCGTGGGCATTCAGATATACGGCAGGGATGTACCACAAATGGTGGAAGCCGCACAGATCGTGGAGGCAGAAGCACACCCTGATGTCATTGACCTGAACTTCGGTTGTCCTGTCAAGAAGGTTGCCGGCAAAGGAGCCGGTGCCGGAATGTTGCAGAACATCCCCTTGCTCTTGGAGATTACCCGCGAGGTGGTGAAGGCGGTGAAGGTTCCCGTCACGGTGAAGACACGCTTAGGATGGAACAAGGAACAACTGATCATCACCACACTGGCCGAGCAGTTACAAGACTGTGGCATCCAGGCACTGACCATCCACGGGAGGACACGCTCTCAGATGTACACCGGCGATGCCGACTGGACACTGATCGGAGAGGTGAAACAGAACCCGCGGATCCACATCCCGATCATTGGCAACGGTGACATCACCACACCAGAACAGGCACGACAGGCTTTTGAACGGTATGGTGTGGATGCCGTCATGATCGGCAGGGCTACCTTCGGTCGTCCGTGGGTCTTTAAGGAGATCACGGAGTATCTTCGGCAGAAAAGCGAAGGAGCAGGGGAACGAGGAGACGAGGGAACAGAGACACCGGCTCTTTCCATCAGCGATAAACTCGACATCCTCATCGAACAGCTGCATATCAATATTGAGCGTATCAATGCCATCAAAGGAGGCGATATGCGCGAAAACGAGTATCGGGGCATCCTTCATACCCGGCGGCACCTGGCAGCCACACCCATCTTCAAAGGGATTCCCGACTTCCGTCAGACGCGCATCGCCATGCTCAGGGCAAACACACTCGAAGAGCTGCTGCCCATCCTGGAACACTGTCGCCAACGTTTAAAAGAATCAGAATTGTCATGATAACCCAACTCATCATCACCAGTGTACTGCACACTGAAATCATCCCGTTGTGGGGATGGATCTCTTTTTATATCCTGGTTATCTTGATGCTCATCGCCGACCTGAAAATGTTCGGCAAGAAAGGACAACATGAGGTGAGCATCAAGGAAGCGCTGGTTATGACCGGGGTATGGATAGCCATATCTCTCATATTCTGCTTAGGCATCTACCTCTTCTACCCCATCAACAGTCACGACAAAGCCATGGAGTTCCTTTCCGGCTACCTCATCGAGAAATCCTTGTCAATGGACAACCTCTTTGTGTTCCTCATGCTATTCTCTTTCTTTGGCATCGAGCGCAAATACCAACATGAGGTACTATTCTGGGGAATATTCGGTGCCTTGGTACTACGCAGCTTCTTCATATTCGCCGGAGTAGCCATCGTGGAACGTTTTGAATGGGTGTTAGGACTCTTCGGACTGTTCCTGCTCTATACTGGAGCCAAGATGTTCGGACATGACAACGAAGAGATGGCCGACCCGTCACAGAATATCGTGGTGAAAGGTTTGAAACGGATCTTCCCCGTCACCACGGAACTTCATGGCGACCACTTCCTGATTCGCGAGAAAGGACGGCTGATGGCCACACCGCTTCTCGTGACCTTAGTAGTCATCGAAGCCTCCGACGTGGCCTTTGCCGTTGACTCCATTCCCGCTGTGTTCAGTGTGTCACGGGATCCGTTCATTATCCTCACCAGTAATATCTTTGCCATCTTAGGGCTCCGCGCCCTCTATTTCGCCTTGGCCGCCATCGCGAAATATTTCAAGTATCTGAAATACGGATTGGGAATCATCCTGATCTTTGTGGGAATCAAGATGCTGCTCGCCATGGATGAGTATATCAACGACATACTCAGCTGGGTGGGGATCCCCCTTTCCATGCCACATATCAAGGTGTCAACCGTGGTCTCCCTTTGTGTGATCTTCGGCACGCTCCTGTTATCGATGCTTTTATCTGTGGCTCTGACAAGAAGAAACAATAACACATAAGATAATAAGATAGAAAAATGAGAATAGTATTATTTTGCGAAAACAAATATGCCATCGATATCCTCAAGCCCATCCATGATGAGGCGCTGAGGGAAGGAGGCAACAACGTTCTGTGGTATATCCACCGTAAGCGGATCAGTGACTTCCCCCTTGACGGAGAGGTGGAATGGACGTATGATATCCAACAGATCTATGACTTCAGTCCGGAAGCAATCTTCGTACCAGGGAATATCGTCCCCTACTATCTTCCCGGCGTGAAGATCCAAGTGTTCCACGGATATGCAGCAGAAAAGAAAGACCACTGGGTGATCCGCCGGTACTTCGACACCTACTTCACACAAGGACCGTTCTTTACACGCGGCTTTGAACGCCTGGCAAAGAAATATAAAGACTTTGAAGTGTTAGAGACAGGATGGCCGCGGCAAGACTGGATCTTCCGTAACCTGCATACCTTTGACGGAGAACGGCAACGACTCCTCAAGGAGAGCGGGCGCAGTCAGATCGTGCTCTATGCCCCCACCTTCTCACCCTCGCTCACCTCTCTCCCTTATATGCAGGAGGCACTGGTGGATTTCGTCAAACAGAAAGATGTGTTGCTGATACTGAAATTCCACCCACTGACGAAACCTGAGATCATGGATGAATATCGCACCTTAGCGGAAAAGACGGAAGGAATGGTATGGATAGACGACTATACCGTGACGAAGTATATGCTGATGGCAGATGCGATGATCAGTGATACCTCATCCACCATCTATGAGTTCCTGCTCCTTGACAAACCCGTGATCACCCTGCGAGCCGTGGCCAAAGATATCTACTGGCGTAACATGCAACACCCGGAGGAGCTGTGCCAGGCATACGAAGAAGTGATGAATGATGATAAGATGAAGGAACTGCGCCAATGGGTCATCCAGAATTATGACCCCTATTTAGACGGAAAGGTGGCACACCGCATGTTGGAAGGAGCACGCGACTTTATCCGCCGCCATGGTGTTCCCACCCACCGCAAACTGAATCTTTGGCGCAAATATACCAGTATCAAGACCTTCGGACGTATTAAAAAGGAATAAAAACACACTTCTTTCGAAAAAAAGGACTATCTTTGCACCAAAATTCAAAACAATGGTAAAGCAACTGAACTATCTTGATAGAAACGAGTTCAATTTTGAACCCAGTCAGAAAGTGGTAGAGGCCATCAGGAACTTCGACCCCAAGGAACTCTGTTTCTATACCCGTATCTACGATCAGGGAAAGAAAAGCGTGATCTCTGTCCGACTGAGTGAGATCTATCACGTACCCGAGGAGCAGGTGCTGTTAGGCTACGGAGGTGAAGACATCCTGAAGAATGCCGTTCATTACTACTTGATGAAAGGAGAGAACAAAACCATCCTGATACCCCAGTTCTCATGGTGGTATTATAATAAGGTGGCCAGTGAGTGCCGCGGCACCTTCGAGATGTACCCGCTCCATGAACAGGCCGATACCTTCTCTTACGATGTAGAGGAGGTAATAGAATATACCAACCGTATCCACCCCCGTATGCTGCTGCTGGCTTCTCCCAACAACCCCACAGGAAACAGTCTTACCTCAGAGGAGATCGGACAGATCATGGAGCATATCCCCAACGATACAATGGTGCTGATCGATGAGGCTTATGCCAGCTTCATCACCTCGGATACCGACTATATCGCTCCGTTGGTGAACAAATACGAGAATCTCATCATCTCACGTACCCTTTCGAAATTCTATGGCTTGCCAGGGTTACGCTGTGGTTTTGGTTTCATCGGCAAGGGGCATGAACATTTCGTGAGCTACATCAACAAGTACTTGGGATATAACCGTTTCTCCGAGGCTGTGGCATTAGCAGCCCTCGACAGTGATGACCACTACCGTAAGGTAGCTGATGACATGGAATGGGGCCGTCAGCTGTACAAGAAGGAGTTAGGAATGCTTCCTGGATTCAAAGTGTATAAGTCGGTGGCCAACTTTATCCTGATCAAATATCCTGTGGAGATCAAAGACCAGCTTTTCCAAGCACTGACCGAGAAGAATTACAAGATTAAGTTCATGACCGACAAAGGACTGGAATCATGCCTGCGCATTACGTTAGGAAGGAAAGAGCAGACACAGACTGTGTGCAATACCATCCTTGAAGTTTATAAGAACGTGAATGCCAACGGGAACCCTACCATTGACCTTCATTCTTAGTGAGGTGTAGGAAAACAGTCACCATCAACGCTTTTGTTGACGTTAAAAAAGGAATGATATGATTGGAGTGATATTAGCTGCCGGGATGGCCAAAAGACTGCGTCCGCTGACAGATACCCAGCCGAAGTGTTTACTTACCGTTGGCAACCGTACGCTCCTTCAGCGCACGGTTGAAGCCATGGCATCCACAGGAATCACGGAATTTGTCGTTGTGACAGGTTATCGTGCCGACATGATTCGCTCCTTCCTCTCCTCTCTCCCTTCCACTGGCTCCCCACTGCACTTCCATTTCCTCCATAATGCCGACTATGAGCACAACAACAACATTTATTCTTTGTGGATGGCCGGACAGATCGTTCGCGGCAAGGAGTTCCTGCTGATGGATAGCGACATCCTATGCGATCCGAAAGCTGTGGCAGAAGTAGCCATGCAGCAAGAGCCGGCTTTAGCCCTGAATCGTCATGAATTAGGTGAAGAGGAGATGAAGATCGTGGTGGATGCCAACAACAGAATCACGGAAATCAGTAAGACCTGCCGTGTAGAAGATGCTGTGGGTGAATCGGTGGGTATTGAGAAGATGACATCCGACTACAGTGAAGCCTTGTTCCGTGAGTTGGATCAGATGATTGAAGAAGAGGGACTGATAGACATCTTCTATGAACGAGCTTTCGAACGTCTGATACCCCAGGGCTTCACATTCAAGGTGATCGATACCACCCGTTATTTCTCGTACGAGCTGGATACCCCGGAGGATTTTCAACGGGCCACAGAACTCCTGCCCAAGGAACTTATGTAACATTCGCTCCATTCGCACCTTCGAGTCTTCGCGCACTCGTACTGCCCGTCTTACTTCCTCAGGACATTGCCATGTACCTGATCATGGATCTTCGTTAAGATCTCGTAATAATGCCGTTTGAAGGTGTAATTGAAGAAGTTCTCCCAGGCAAGTCCTGAATGACAAGGATGGAGGGTTACCTCTTTCTTGGGCGCATCAGGATTCAAGCTATCGCAGAGATGTGCTACATACTCAAACATATTATATTCATTCAGCACCCTCAGCTTACTTTCCGCCAAGACATCCACCGACTGCTCATAACGCTTCTTGGAGATTGCCTCATCGATCCGTGAGATAGCCTCTTCGGGATGCCGGATATCAATGGGAAGGAATGACTCTTGCGGGAAATAGTCTTCGAGGTGTGTACAGCCATAATAGAACGGGAACGTCTCTGCCAGCATACAATCAGAAATCTTTTCTGTCCAATAATAACGTTGTGAGGAGTTCTCTATCACAATATGGTATTTGTATGGGCGCAACACATCCCATTTATCATCGAAGTCATGAAATCCCCTGCCAAAGATATCTAACTGATCGCCAAAATGCTCCTTCAGCTTCTCCACAAACCGAATACGGTCTAAGTGTCCACGTGTGAAAGCCTTGTTACTGGTTATCACAGAGATCAGCTTCGTCTTGTCGTGTGGGTCCGACGGCTGGCACAAAGTATCATAATCAAGTGTATAACGACATGTCCCATCCTTTCCTTCCGTATAACCTACAAACCAGGGGAGAATGGCAGGACCGAAGTGGACATGCGGGTGGCGTGTTTGTTCCTGACAGGTACATACCAGTCCGAACTGCCTGAGGTATTTCTCGGGATAGACCAACACGGAACGGGGTTCTGTGGTGAGCATGATCGTGTTTTCTGGTGCCACCCAGCAAGTCTGATCATGGCGTATGCCCTTACCTTGAACCACCCAGAAGTCAGGCTCCTCACACTGCTCGTCAAGAAAAAACTGGTATCGCCCGTCTAAAGATCGCAGCGAATGCCCTTTTGTCTGACGGTGCATGATAGGGGCAAGACTTTCCCTATACGGCATGAATCTGATTTTATACATATTGCAAAAGTAGTTATTTCCCGTCAAACGGACAAATAATAAGACAAATATTTGTGTATTCTCCACGAAACGTTTACCTTTGCGGAAGAAAAAACGAAGAGCATGAAAGTTCTGTATTACATCATCTATCCGCTATGGTACATGCTGTCTCTATTACCATTGCGTGTTCTTTATATAGGGTCTGACCTGCTTGAACCCCTGCTCTATTATATCCTGCGCTACCGGCGAAAGGTAGTGCATAAGAATCTCACGGAATCTTTCCCTGAGAAGAACCAGGAAGAGATTTCCCAGATAGAACGGGCGTTCTATCATTTCTTCTGCGACTATTTGGTAGAAAGTATTAAGCTTATGACCCTTAGCAAAGAAGAGGTGATGCGCCGCATGACATTCAAAGGGACGGAGCTGATAGATGATGCCATCGAGAGGGGACAATCGTGTGCAGTTTACTTAGGGCATTACTGCAACTGGGAGTGGGTCACCTCATTGCCTTATTGGGTGACGCCGAACGTGAAATGCGGACAGATTTATCACCCCATAGAAAATGCAGAGTTCGACAGACTCTTCCTGAAAATCCGTCAACGGATGGGTGCCGTATGCATACCCATGAACGACACGCTGCGCGAGATTCTCCGTTACCGCAGTGAGCATCAGCCTATAGTCATTGGCTACATCAGCGATCAGGTGCCACACTGGCGGAATATCCATCACTGGTGTGACTTCCTTCATCATGACACCCCCGTACTGACGGGTACGGAGCGTATCGTGAGAAAGTTAGGCCATAGCGTATTCTATCTGGATATCCATCGCATCAGGCGCGGCTACTACGAGGCTTCCTTCAAGCCTATCACCTATAAGCCCAAGGAGTTGCCCGAATACGAGATTACCACCCGCTATTTCCAAATGCTTGAAGAGAGCATCAGGAAGGATCCAGCCTACTGGTTATGGAGTCACAACCGTTGGAAACGCACCCGTGAGGAATTCAATGAAAAGTTTGAGGTCATCAACGGCAAGGTGATCCCCAAAGGTGAAGAGGCAGAACGTCTCCGCCAGCTTGAGGCAGAAAGGAAGAAGAAACGTTAACTCAAAATTCTCTTACTAAGTCCTTGTGAAATGTGGAGCAAGGAGCGTTTCAGAAAACAAATTACTGCAGAAATAGTGCAGAGGTGTTGCACAAAGAGTGCAAGACGTTTGCACAAAGTGTGCAAGGCATCTGCACAAAGTGTGCAAGGCATCTGCACAAAGTGTGCAACGTACCAGCATTAGTGATACCACACGACTGCACAAAAAGAGCATGCCATCTGCTCAGATTATACCATCAAAAGAGAATGTTTGAAACAAGCGAAAGTTAGTTGATAGTATCAGTTCTTAGGGGTCAGCCGGTTCTGCGTCATACGCTCCATATACTGCTGGATGATGGCCTTCAGCTCTGTTTCCATTTGCTGCTGCTCTTTCACTCTGCCCAAAAGGTTCTGTTTCATCAAGCGGTCGTCAAGGCGATAGACGGCCTTGGTCTTCATCCCATCAAACTGGAGCACATAGCCATATTTCACATACTGATAGACACCATTCAGATAGTTCACGGCCCAAGTGTCCTCTGCCGGCGTCTTCAGCAAGTCAATACCGAAACCAAGATAGGGCTTATCGTAACCTAAATAACCCAAGATGGTGGGCATGATGTCAATCTGCTGGGCAATGGCATCCTGCATGCCGACGCCCATCTCACCCGTCGGGTCATAGAAGATGACAGGGGAGCAGAAACCGCCTAAATCGGTTTTGTATTCATCATGGTTCGACATGTTCGTATGATCGGAGGTGATGGCAAAGATCGTATTCTTGAACCACGGCTCCTTCCGCGCACTGTCGAAGAAACGGCGCAAGGCATTGTCGGTGTAGCGAATGACCTTATGGATAGGCAGTTCCTCCTCATGATATACATCCTTATACGGATCGGGTACACGGAAAGGGTGATGGCTCGACAAGGTGAATACAGCGGCCATGAATGGCTGTTTCATCTCTGAGAGTTTCAGGTTCATGTATTGCAGGAAAGGCTCGTCACTGATTCCCCACCAGCCATCGAAGTCCTGATCTCCTTGGGTGCGCTTGTCAGCAACATAATCTTCCCGTCCATAGTAGTTCTCGAACTTGGTAGCCCTGGCAAAAGCCATGAATCCCATGGATCCTCTTTCTGCCCCATGGAAGAAAGCAGTGCTATAGCCTTCGCCTCGCAGACAGTCGGCAATTCCTGAGATGGCATTATTAGAATAAGGTGAAAGGAAGAAGGGCTCTACGAACATCGGGATCGATGAGAGGATAGAAGGCATGCCATCGATGCTCTTCCTGCCATTACAATAGGAGTAACGGTAGGTCAGCGAATGTTGTATCAAGGAATCAGCAAAAGGAGTATAACCTTTATATTTACCTCCTTCCAAATGATGGTTGTAGGCACCAATGTATTCTCTGCCGAAGCTCTCGATGATGATGACCACCACATTCTTTCTCTTTTTACCGGTATTACCGGCTGTACCCGTTTGACTTATAGAATCGGTTACTTCAGGCTGATGAATCGGTGTGAAGACCGCTTCCATCTCCTGTTCGTTCCTGAAATAGTCGGGCACCTCGAAAAGATTCTTTCCGATGGTTCGGATCAATGAGAACGGTGTATTCAGCACGATGCCGGCCTCTGTGGGACGGTCACAATAGTTATTCACGTTCGAGATCGTGATGGGACGCACATCGCGTGTCCATCCGCCGCGCATGCCTGCAATGCAGAAAGGCACAAAAGCGAGCAGTTCGAGGAAAGTTGCCACGGCGTATGTTTTCCAGTTCAGTGTGCGGTAATCAAGTCGTGGCATCACATATAGTTTCACCAGCGCACAGATGATGACAGCGGTGAGCACGAAGAAATACCAGTGGCTCAATGCCTCCTGTCCAAAGATTCCTGTCAGGTTGTTCTCGTTACTGAACTCATTGAACACCGTAGTGGTAGTACGTCGCAGGCTATATTGAAAATACACGGTGTCACAGAGGTTCACAATCAGTGCCACGGTGTTGATGACTACGAACACCCATTTACACACACGTTGATAGACAGGATTCTCCTTCCTGCTTATGGGAAGGAGCATCATCACCACCCAGAGCGCATTTGTATAGAGGATGGCCGTGGTGTCAAACACCACACCGCCCCGCAACAGCTCCAAGAGATGAGACGTGGTAAGCGTGTCGGCATACAGTCCGTAATTTTCTATGAGGAACACCACCCGTGCTATGAAATAAACCACATAGGCCATCAAAAGATTGCATAGCACGGCCATCAGAGGTGATAAGAGTCGGAAACGTTTCATATTTGTCAGCTTTGCATATCGTGGAGCTTCTTGTAGTAGCCGTCCTGCGACATCAAGTCGTCGTGTGTGCCTCGCTCCACGATTTGTCCGTCATGAAGCACACAGATCTCATCCGAGTTCTTGATGGTACTCAGACGATGGGCGATGGCCACGGTGGTACGGGTCTTCATCAGCTTCTCTAAGGCATCCTGCACCAGTCGCTCACTTTCCGTATCGAGGGCGGACGTAGCCTCATCAAGAATCAGGATCGGTGGATTCTTCAGGATGGCACGGGCTATGCTCACACGTTGGCGCTGTCCTCCGGAAAGACGACCGCCGCGGTCACCGATCTTCGTATCATAGCCTTGTTCTGAGGCCATGATGAACTCATGTGCATTGGCGATGCGTGCAGCCTGCTCCACCTCTTCCTGTGTGACGCTATCCACACCGAACGAAATGTTATTAAAGAATGTATCATTGAACAAGATAGCCTCTTGGTTCACGTTACCAATCAACTGCCGCAGGTCGTGAATGCCCAGATCTTTCACATTGATGCCATCAATCAGCACTTCGCCTTCCTGAACATCATAGTAACGCGGGATCAGATCCACCAACGTGCTCTTTCCTCCACCGCTCTGTCCTACCAAGGCCACGGTCTTTCCTTTCTCGATCACCAAGTTGACATCGCGGAGTACCCATTGTTCCGCATATTTGAACGAGACATGACGGAACTCGATCTGGTGCTCGAAGCTCTCAATATGTTTCGGGTGCTCCGGCTCCTTGATATAATTCTCCATCAACAGGATCTTATCAACACGTTCCATAGATGCCAAGCCTTTGGGAATGTTATAGCTGGCCTTGGAGAATTCTTTCAGTGGATTAATCACACTATAGAGCATCACCAAGTAATAGATGAACACCGGACCGCTCAGTACGGCTTTGTTCAACACTAAGATGCCACCGAACCACAGTACGATGACGATCATCACCGTGCCTAAGAACTCACTCATCGGATGAGCCATCGACTGCCGGATGGCGACACGCATGATATCGCTGCGGTAGCCAGAGTTCACGCGGTCGAAGCGTCTGTTCATCTTCTCCTCGGCATTAAAGGCCTTGATGATACGCAAACCGCCCAAGGTCTCCTCCACCTGACTCATCGTATCGCTCCACAGTGACTGTGCCTTGATGCTCTTCGCTTTCAGCTTCCTGCCCACAAAGCCCATGAACCATCCGAAAAGGGGCACGAAGATGATCGTGAACAGAGTGAGTTCCCACGAGACAACCAGACAGGCTGTGAAATAGGAGATAATCAGGATGGGGTTCTTGAACAACATGTCAAGACTGGCCATGATGGAATTCTCGATTTCCTGCACATCACCACTCATCCTTGCAATGATATCTCCTTTACGCTCCTCACTGAAGAAGCCCAAGGGCAATGAAGTGATCTTCTGATACAACTGGTTACGGATATCACGGACAACACCGGTACGGATCGGTATCATCGTTGCCGATGACAGGAAATAGGCACCAGTCTTCAGGAATGTCATGAATGCCAAAAACAGTCCGATAATCAATAAAGTCGTGGTTGCTCCCCATTCAAGCACCCATCCCTGCACGATATAATTCGTGTTGTTGCTGAGGACATCCGTGCAGTTCCCGAGAGTCAGCTCACTCCAAGGAATCCAGTCAACAGCCCGCATGCCGGGATCTGTCTGGAACAGGATATTCAAGATGGGGATGATAGCCATGAACGAGAAAATATTCAATATCGCACTCAGGATATTGAACAGCACCGTCAGCACAAGATATTTCTTATAAGGCGGCACAAAACGGCGAAGGACTTTCAGGAATTCTCGCATTCAGCCACAAAGGTAGTGCAATTTCATGAAAACTCAAAGAAAAAAAGCGTTTTTCTCTGTTTTCTCCTTATCATCCGCACTATTTAAGCTATATTAATGAATCATTGTTTCACTTTTACCTAAGGTTGGATGGTCATTTAGCTGGGCACAGCCTCTCCCTTCAAGGTGGCACTGCTGCTATCGATGATCTTCACCCGCACAGTTTCTCCGATATGATGCCCGTCTTTATTAAAGATCACTGCCTTGTTCTGTTCATTGCGCCCCATGAGCTGCTCACGACTGCGTTTACTGAACCCTTCCACAAGCACATCGAACACCTTCCCCACATCCTGTGCATTGCGCCGGGCGGAGATCTCCGTCTGTAAGGCAATCAATTCATTCAGCCTGCGGATTTTCTCCTCCTCGGGCACATTGTCAGCAAGATGCTTGGCTGCATACGTGCCTGGCCGTTCGGAATATTTGAACATAAAGGCAGAGTCGAACTGTACCTCCCGTACCAAAGATAGCGTTTGCCGGAAATCTTCTTCCGTCTCATCACAATAACCCACAAAGATATCTGTGGATAATCCACAATCGGGAATAATTCTGCGGATAGCCTCCACCTTCCTCAGATAGTCCTCCCGTGTATATTTTCGGTTCATCAGTTTCAGTGTATGGTTACTGCCGCTCTGTGCCGGAAAATGGATGTGATGGCAGAGGTTAGGCTCTTCGGCAATGGCATGGAGGATATCCTCGCTCATGTCTTCGGGGTTTGAGGTGGTAAAGCGCACACGCAGCTGCGGCACCTCGCGGGCTACCGACCGCAGCAACTGCGCAAAGCTCGTACCTCCTGGTACGGGCTTCCCTGCAGGCGAAAGACCATAGCTGTTCACGTTCTGTCCTAACAACGTCACCTCCTTGAATCCCCGTTGCTGAAGATCACGCACCTCAGTGAGAATACTCTCTACATCTCGCGATCGTTCCCTTCCACGGGTATAGGGCACAATACAATAATGGCAGAAGTTATTACAGCCTCTCATGATACTCACAAAGCCTCCCACCTTGGCTGTATGTAAACGCTGTGGGATGATGTCGCGGTAAGTCTCTGTAGTAGAGAGTTCGATATTGATGGCCTTATGTCCCGCTTCGCACTGTGCGATGAGATCGGGTAACGAGAGATAGGCATCAGGACCTGCCACCAGATCCGCATGATGGTTCTCAAGCAGATCGTCTTTCACACGCTCCGCCATACAGCCCAAGACTCCAATAATAAGAGGAGGATGCGAGGGCGCGAGGGAACGAGGGGATGAGGAATGCCTGAGGTTGTTTTTACGTAATGCGTTCAGTTCTTCCAAACGGTGAAAGATCTTCTGCTCGGCATTATCACGGACAGAGCAGGTGTTCAGGAACACGGCATCTGCCTCTTCCAGATGATCGCACACCTCGTAGCCAGCCATCTGCATCACCGATGCCACCACTTCCGAGTCGGCCACGTTCATCTGGCATCCGTAGGTCTCTATATATAACTTCTTCATTTGAATTCTATTTGCATGCAAAGGTACGGTAAAAAAACACTTCCTCCAAATTTCACCCACGTCATACCATGAAAAAATTGTTAACAACAACAAATCCTCTTACTGAGGAACAAGAGTGAGAAATAGAGAATGACACCCGAAATCAACCCAGCAATGGCATCAATGGCATAGTGCGCCTGAATATAGACGGTAGAGAAAAACATCAGGATAAAGAAAGGGAGGAGGATATAGAACAGCCGATGACTGCCACTTCGCCAAGCAAGGAGCAGAAGTACCGTACTGATACCCACATGACTGCTGGGGAAGGCTGCTGTTGGACGTTCCCCAGATTCGTGGGCATCTTCTACCAGCTGATAGAAGAAACCATCAGGATAGCCTGGGCTCACCACACGTTCCATGGTATGATTGAAGTAGTCGTGGATATTAGGGAATACGCCCTGTGCGATGTCATCAAACCCTACAGCACCATAATAGTACTGCGGTCCGGTAACCGGCAAGAAATCAAATACCACATAATAGATAAAGAAAGAGCCGATCACGATGAATACGGTTTGCTGAAAGAGCCCATAGCGACAGAAAAAGTAAAACAGCACCACCGCCACGATCATGGGGAAATAGGAGGCATAGCCCAGATCCATCAGTTCGCCAAACCATGGATAGGGCACTAACTGCGAGAACAGTAAGGCTGGCTGGCACCCGAAAAGATCCTGTTCCCACTGGGCAAAGAGATGATCGAGATTGGGGAAGATCCGGTTTAACTCATACGTATCGGGATACCACCAGGAGAGCAGGGCCAATTGCAAGACAGCACGTGCCAGACGAGTAAACCGGCAAGGCATCATACGATAGACAAGATACACGGCGGCCATCATCAGGATGATTCGCACGCGCCCCCAGATCATAGCCTGGGCATTGGGTATTTTGGTATAGCAGAAGAAAATCATGGCAAAGGTGAGCACCATATAGGCCACCACTACCCATTCATAAGCGAACAAGCCCTTTTCCGCTTTCTTCTCTATCTTAAACAATTGTCTCATTTCAATCCTAATATGCTCTTTAAAATTGTCAGTTGTCAATGATCAATTTCCTTATATCCATCCATGCTCCTGATACCACTTTATAGTCTCTTTCACCCCACGCTCCAACTGGTATTGAGGATGATAGCCCAGCTCATCAACGGCGGGTTGAATATCACAACGCCAGTTTCGCTGTTTCAGGATATGATATTTGTCTTTGTTCAAAGCAGAGATTCTGCCCGTAAGCTGTCCGATATGCTCTCCAACGGTTGTCACCACCCGCAGCACCCATAGCGGAGCCTTGATGCGAAGGCACCAAGGATGACCCAGTTCACGGATGATCAGATCACTGAACGTGGCCGACTGATACACCTCCCCATCGCTGAGGAAATAGCTCCTGCCCACCTGTCCACGCTCCAATGCTAAGAACACCGCCTGTACCACATCAAGCACATACACAAAAGTAATGTCCTGCTGCTGGTAGCCCACGGCAAAGTCGGTATGTCGCTTGATGCTCTTTGCCATCAAGAAATAATCTTTCTCGCGAGGACCATAGACACCGGTAGGACGGAGGATGACGTAAGGAAAAGCGGTAGCGGATTCATTACTTCCCCCTTTTACCTTTTCCCTTAAGAACTCTTCTGCTGCTAACTTGCTTTTACCATATTCGGTGTTGGGCTGTGGCGTGTCCTCCTCACGGATGGCCTGATAAGGCTGTTTCTCACGAATGGCACCGAAGATGCTCAGACTACTGAGATAGACGAATTTCTTCAAGGGCATGTGCAGACGGAGCAGCGCATTGACCAGATGACGGGTGCCGTCGGTGTTCACACGATAGAACTGCTCCTTTTTCAGGCATTTCGTCACACCCGCAGCATGCACGACATAATCGAATACTTTCCCATCAAGCTGATGCACCAATTCATCCTCCGATGACAGATTCAGCTCTATGAAATGAATACGCTCATCTTGCAACCACTCACGGGAGCTGCTCCTCCGGATAGCTGCCCATACATCCATCCCCCGCCTTAGGGCTTCCTCGACGATAAAACTGCCGATGAATCCCGAGGCACCAGTAATCAATATCTTCTCCATTTGCGATGCAAAATTAGTGGAAATCCCATGAAATGCAAAATAAACGTAATAAAAAACACTACTTTCGCGGAAAATATGTATATTTGCATATCTTTTCTATCAAATACTTACGATTATGGCAAAAGGAAAAAACAAAGGTAAACGTCTCACGAAGAACAAAGTAAGCGAAATGCTGCAGACTTTATTCCAGCAGAATCCAAATGTGACATACACCATGAAGCAGATATTCAAGCAGCTTCACCTTGATACGCACTCCGTGAAAATGCTTGCCGTGGATATCCTCGAAGACATGGCATGGGATGACTACCTGAGCAAGCCTGCAGAGAACAGCTACCGTCTGAACCTGCAGGGACAAGTGACAGAAGGCACATTTATCCGCAAAGCCAACGGCAAGAACTCGTTCATCCCCGATGGAAGTGACAAGCCTATCTTCGTGGCAGAGCGCAATTCACTGTTTGCCTTAAACGGCGACCGTGTGAGAGTGACCATGATGGCACGTCGGCAGAATCACATCAAAGAGGCCATGGTGACCGAGATCCTGCGCCGTGCTCACGATCAGGTGGTAGGAAGGCTGCAGGTGGAACGTGACTATGCCTTCCTGATTCCCGACGGCAACTTGTTCGTACATGATATCTTCATCCCGAAGAAAAAGCTGAAAGGAGGGAAAAACGACGACAAGGCTGTGGTAAAGATCACCCAGTGGCCCTCGAAGGAATCGAAGAATATTGTAGGCGAGGTAATCGATGTATTAGGAAAGATTGGTGAGAACAATACCGAGATGCATGCCATCCTCGCACAATACGGTCTGCCGTATAAATACCCGAAACATGTGGAAGAGGCAGCTAACAAGATCGATGCTACTATCTCTGCAGAAGAGATAGCCCGCCGTGAGGATTTCCGCGATGTCACCACCTTCACCATCGACCCCAAGGATGCGAAGGATTTCGATGATGCTTTATCAATCAAGTTCTTAGGAGGAGAGAGGAATCCCCTTTATGAAGTGGGTGTTCACATCGCCGATGTGTCACATTATGTAAAAGAAGGCAGTGTGATCGACAAGGAGGCAGAGAAGCGTGCCACCAGTGTCTATCTTGTAGATCGTACCATTCCCATGCTGCCTGAGCGGCTCTGTAACTTCATCTGCTCCCTCCGTCCCGATGAGGAGAAACTGTGCTACAGCGTGATCTTCACCCTCGACGGTGAGGCGAATATCATCAACTGGCGACTGGTTCATACCGTCATCAAGAGCAATCGCCGCTTCGCTTACGAGGAAGTGCAGGAGATCTTGGAAAAGAACGGAGTGAAAGAAGGTACGGGAGAACCTGCCCCCGCAAAGAAAAAGTATGAAGGCGAATATGCGAAGGAACTGATCACCCTTGACGCTTTAGCCAAAGAACTGCGGAAGAAACGCTTCAAGAACGGAGCAGTGAAGTTCGACCGGGAGGAACTGCATTTCGACATTGATGAGAAAGGAAAGCCCACACGAGCCTATTACAAGAAATCGAAAGATGCTAACAAGCTCATTGAAGAGTTCATGCTGTTGGCTAACAGACAGGTGGCAGAATCGGTTGGTAAGGTAAAGAAAGGACAGAAAGCCAAGACACTGCCTTACCGTATCCACGACCAGCCCGACCCCACGAAGCTGGAACGTCTGCGTCAGTTCATCATCGGCTTCGGCTACAAGATGAAAACCACCGGCTCAAAGGAGGAGATTGCCAAAAGCCTCAACAAACTGATGGATGATGTGAACGGCAAACGTGAGCAGAATGTGATCGAGAGTGTGGCGCTACGGGCAATGATGAAAGCGAAATACAGTGTATTCAACATCGGACATTATGGTCTGGCTTTTGACTACTATACGCATTTCACCTCTCCTATCCGCCGTTATCCCGATACCATGGTTCACCGATTGCTCACCCGGTATCAAGACGGTGGGCGCAGTGCGAACAGAGACCATTATGAGGAACTCTGTGAGCATAGCAGCGACATGGAGCAGATAGCACAGAACGCTGAGCGTGACAGCATCAAATACAAGATGGTGGAATTCATGGCCGATTTCATCGGTGAGGAGTTCGATGCTCATATCAGCGGCATCACCAGCTATGGTATCTATGCCGAGATTGACGAAAATCACTGTGAGGGCATGATATCCATGCACGACCTCGATGACGACTACTACGATTTCGATGAGCGCAACTACCAGTTGGTTGGTCGCCGCCGTCACAACAAATACATGTTAGGCGACCCCATCCGTATCAAGGTAGCCAAAGCAAATATCGAAAAAAGACAACTTGATTTTACGATTGCAGACTGAGAGTGTAGAATGTTTCGAGGAGTGAGGAGTGTGAAGTGTGAAGTGAGAATAGTACTGAGATACAGTATTCATATACAAAGTCACCTGTTCCTGAAATCATATCTCACTCCACACTCCACATTCCTCACTCCACAAAAATTTACTTATTTAACTTCCAAGTGACTCCGTCCTTGGTATCTTTCACCTCAAAGCCGGCGGCAGCGAGGGCATCGCGGATTTGGTCGCTGGTAGCCCAGTCTTTGGCAGCTTTGGCCTTGGCACGTAGGTCGAGGACCATATCCACCACCTTGCCGTAGGCTTCCTCACGGGCATCGTTGTTATTGCCCTTGTCGTTACGGAGACCTAAGAGGTCGATGGCGAAGAGGTGCATGGTGTCGGAGAGTTCTTTCAAACACTCGGCACAGATCTGTGCCTTATGGTCTAATAAGGTGTTCACCACACGGCAAGCCTCGAAGAGATGACTGATGACGATCTGTGTGAGGAAGTCATCGTTCATCGCATCATAGCATTTCTGTCGCAGTTCCTTGACGAACTTCTCCGTGGCAGGATCACACTTGTCAGATACCGGCACACGCTCCAAGTCGTTGATGCCGTTCATCAATCGTTCCAGTCCTTTCTCACTGGCCTTCAAAGCCTCATCCGAGAAGTCCACCGTGCTACGGTAATGGGCAGAGAGGATGAAGAAACGGATGGTCATGGGCGAATAAGCCTGACTCAGCAGATCATGGTTACCTGTGAAGAATTGCTCCAAGGTGATGAAGTTACCCAATGACTTACCCATCTTCTGTCCGTTGATGGTAATCATGTTGTTGTGCATCCAGTATTTCACCATGTCGTCGCCCTGTGATGCTGTGGCCTGCGCAATCTCGCATTCATGATGCGGGAAGATCAGATCCATGCCGCCCCCATGGATATCGAAATGACTACCTAAGTATTTCCGTCCCATGGCCGTACACTCACAGTGCCATCCTGGGAAGCCGTCACTCCAAGGTGAGGGCCATCGCATGATATGTTCGGGCGATGCCTTCTTCCACAAGGCGAAGTCTGCCTGGTTGTGCTTCTCTCCCACTCCATCGAGGGCACGACTCTCGTTGATGACATTCTCCAAGGTACGTCCTGAGAGCTTACCGTAATGGTATTTCTTGTTATAGGCTTCAATATCAAAATAGATACTGCCGTTACTCTCATAAGCAAAACCGTTGTCAAGGATCTCCTGCACCAGCTGCTGCTGTTCGATGATATGTCCTGTGGCATGCGGCTCGATACTCGGTGGCAGCACGTTCAAGGCCTCCATGGCCTGATGGTAGCGGTTGGTGTAGTATTGTGCTATCTCCATCGGCTCCAGCTGCTCCAGTCGTGCCTTCTTGGCAATCTTGTCCTCACCCTCATCGGCATCATGCTCCAGATGACCCACATCCGTGATATTCCGCACATAGCGCACCTTGTAACCCAGATGCTTCAGGTAGCGGAAAAGGATGTCGAAGGTGATGGCAGGACGGGCATGTCCTAAATGGGGATCACCATAGACGGTTGGGCCGCATACGTATAGTCCAACGTTGGGTGCATGCAACGGTTCGAAACGTTCCTTCTGACGATGAAGGGTGTTATAAATCAACAGTGTCTGTTCCATATTCCTTTACATTTTGGGTGCAAAGGTACAAATAAACGAGAGAAAAACCAAAATTAATTCTGTTTTTCGTGGAACGATTTCGAGGAGTGTGGAGTGTGGAGCATTTTCGAGGAGTGTGGAGTGAGGAGTGTGGAGTGAGGAGTGTGGAGTGAGGAGTGAGATATGTTTCAAGTACAAGTGGTTTTGTATATGATTACTGTATCTCAGTTCTATTCTCACTCCACACTCCTCACTCCACACTCCTCGAAAATGCTCCACACTCCACACTCCTCATTCCACACTCCTCGAAAAGACTCCACACTCCACAAAATATTACAAGCAAAGACCAAAGGTGAGTGAGCGGAACTTCACACCATCTTTCAATACATCATTCGGACTGTACTTCAAGTACAAGTCAATCCCAGGTGTCTCAAAAACGCCCATGATATCGAAGGTGACCTTCCGCTGGTTGATATGCTTATCCACATCCTTGTATTTTCCTCTATCGATACTATAGCGTGTCTTTATACTGGCATAGGTGTTGAAATTGATGACGGGTCCTAAAGAGAATCCCCAGTGTTTGTTACTGTAGGAGTAGAGAAGTGCACCTGATAAGCTGAATACCTTGACACGAGAGAACTTTGGTTTGGCTCCCTCTGGATAGGATGCTAATTCCACGTTTCCTCTCTCGTTCTTCACAAAGCGTGTATCACCCGTCATCCGATAGTTTCGCCAATTGAAGAAAGTCTGGAGTGCGACTGCATTCCTATGCTTTTTATCGAAAAAGAACGAAGCCTCGATGAATGGTATGGCAAACTCCCAAGAACGGAACGTACTAAAGTCTGTGCCAGAATCAGTATGAGTGGGCGCAGTGAAACCAATCATGAGGGGTCCGCCTAAAATCACCTCTCCTCCACTTTTCTGCTCTTGACTGCCTGTCATGCTAACAGAAGGAATGATGTCCTTCAGGGCCCAGCTGTCCTTGTTGATCTCCTCCTTACTCACATAGTTGCTGTCCACCAATTGGATTGTGCTGATATACTCGTAGCTATCATCATTCTCCCTTCCTTTCACAATGACCTTTTGGATAGAATCACCTGTGATGATGGTTACCTGTTTCGGTTTGTTAATCACTACGGTATTGGTGTTCGACTGGGCATAAGCCGATGTTTGCAGGATTGCTGCTACCATCAAAAGAATAAACTTTTCCATATGAATGATTGTTTCGTTATTACATTATTTGAGTATTTCTTTCATTTTCTCCAACGACGAGAGAGTGCCTTCCATATAGATCACCACCATTTCGCTTTTCTTCGAATTCTTCTTGTTCACCTTCGCACAAAGGTAGCGGTTCAGTTTCCCTTGTGAATCCAAGCGAACCATAAGGGATTCGGTGGTGTTCGTACTCATCGTACTCTTCTCCTGCATACTGCCCATGGCTGGATTACCCAGGTCTACGAGTGCCATGATAGCTCGTGTTTCTGTGGGAGAGGCGTTGAACCGCAAACTATGGAAGTATGATAATTGGTACTTGGCTATCATCTTTCCACGTACCTTCGTCTCCATCATCCGTTCCTGTGGAATAATCTGTCCTTGGAACAGTTTGTCGATCGGCAGTCCTTGCTGGGCATGAAGCAGCAGCACGGCATGCAGCATCATCAGGATTACACAGATTCTTCTCATATCCTATCTTCGTTTTAATTGAACATCTCGTTTAACTGATTCTCTATGTCAGTCTGACCTTCGGTCATGGTTCCTAGGCTGTATTCCAGCTCCTGCATGATCATGTCGCGGTCGGTGATTCTCTCACCATAGGCATATGCCACGCACTCGTTCTGCTGTTGCTGCCAAAGGAAGCTGCCGCCAAGGAGGAAGAGCACGAGAACCGATGCGGCAATCATCACCCACGTACGCCAGTCACCCTTCTTTTTCTTTGAAGTGATGGATAGAGTTTCCAACTGTATCTCCTCCAAGCCAACGAACAGCGGTCGTAATGACAGCAGGTCGTCAGGAACTTCCCCACTGCGGTAGAACGCATACAGCTCGCGCTCTTCTTCCAGTGTCGTCTCTCCTTCCAGGAAACGATCGGTCAATGTCCGTATTCTCAAAACATTACTCATATCTCTATCTCCTTATTTCTAATCCTCAAACTACTCATCTTCTCATCTTCTGAACTTCTCCGCCAAAGTCTTACGTGCCCTGCTCAAGGCTTTTCGCACAGCCACCTCAGTGGAGCCTGTGAGTTGCGCTATTTCACTCATCTCCATCCCCTCCATATGGCGGAGTCGGATCATAGTCTGCTGCCTATCAGGCAATGTTTCCACCATGCGCATGGTGCGTTCCAGTAAGTCATGATCAACATCTTCCTCGTAAACATCCATCAGCTGCTCCACTCGTACCACAGACATCTGTCGTCTTACCTTGTCGATACAACGGTTTCGCACCAGGATTCCAGCCAGAGAATCAAAGGGAATGCGCAAGGTGTCTATCATCTGCCAAAGCTGCAGCAGCACATCCTGTACGATGTCTTCCGCCTCGTCAGCATCATGGAGATACCGCTGGGCGGTTGTCACCAGATGGGATCTGATCCGCTTCACTTCCTGTTTGAATTCCTCTTGCGTCATCATGACTTGTTTACCCTTATTACGTAAGATAACGGAATTTGTGACATGATATTCAAAAAAATATATAGAAATTTTGTAATCCCGCTGATTTGAAGTACCTTTGCACCAAATAAACAATATACAACTTAAATATCAAATCATGGCTTATACACGTATGACCGCTGCAGAGGCTGCAGCATTGATTAAGAATGGTGATCACATCGCCATGAGTGGCTTCACACCTGCTGGTGTGGCCAAGGCCACCACGAAGGAGTTAGCAAAGATTGCCGTTGCCGAACATGAGGCAGGAAGGGAGTTCAAAGTAGCTATCTTCACCGGTGCCTCCACAGGACAGAGCACCGATGGTGACTTAGCCAACGCACAGGCCATTAAGTACCGTGCGCCCTACACCACCAATCCCGATTTCCGCAAGCATGTCAACTTGGGCGAAATCCCCTATAACGACCTGCACCTGAGTCACATGGCACAGGAACTGCGCTATGGATTCTATGGAGATGTTGACTGGGCTATCTTAGAGGTGTGCGACATCGAAGAGGTAGGTAACGACTATCATGTCTATCTCACCGCCGCAGGAGGTATCTCCCCTACTGCCGCCCGTCTGGCAAAACATGTGATCTTAGAGCTGAACTCCTTCCACAACCCCAATGCCAAATTCATCCACGACGTGTATGAGCCGCTGGATCCCCCTTACCGCAAGGCTATCCCCATCGAGCATGTAGGCGATCGTATCGGCAAGCCCTACGTCTCTATCCCCAAAGAGAAGGTGGCAGGTGTCGTAGAATGTAACATCCCCGACGAGGCTCGTGCCTTCAAAGACAGTGATCCTGTGACCGATAAGATTGGCTATCTCACCGCAGAGTTCCTCGTGGAGGAGATGCACAAAGGACGTATCCCCAAGGAGTTCCTGCCCTTGCAGAGCGGTGTGGGCTCTACAGCCAATGCCATCCTTGGCGCGTTAGGTGCCGACAAGCACGTGCCCGACTTCAATATCTACACCGAGGTGATTCAGAACTCCGTCATCGAGATGATGCTCAACGGTCGTGTGAAAGACGCTTCTGCCTGCTCACTGACTGTGTCGAACGAATGTCTGATGCAGGTGTACGACAACATGGATTACATGAAGAACCATCTCACCCTGCGCCAGAGCGAGATCTCCAACTCACCGGAGATTATCCGTCGCTTAGGTGTCATCGCCATCAATACCGCTATTGAAGCCGATCTCTACGGAAACGTGAACTCCACCCATATCAGCGGAACGAAGATGATGAACGGTATCGGCGGTTCGGGCGACTTCATCCGCAACGCTTACCTGAGCATCTTCACCTGTCCGTCAACAGCCAAGGGCGGTGTGATCAGTTCTATCGTTCCCTTCGTGAGCCATCAGGACAGTTCAGAGCACGACGTGAACATCATCGTCACCGAGCAGGGCATTGCCGACCTTCGCGGTAAGAGTCCGGCACAGCGTGCTGAGTGCATCATCGAGAACTGTGCCCACCCCGACTACAAACAGCTGTTGTGGGATTACCTGAAGATCTCGAAGATGGGACATACCCGCCACTGTCTGCCAGCAGCCTTCGCTATGCACGACACCTTGGCACGCAAGGGCGACATGAAACTCACCGACTTCTCAGAGTACCTGAAATAAAGATGAGAAGTGAGAAGTGAGAAGTGAGAGATATGATTACCACTAAGTGCATGCCCTTGGGAACTCCCCTCCCATCGTAGGGGAGGGGCAAGGGGTGGGGTCAGTAATCATATCTCTCACTTCTCACTTCTCATTTTTCAACGATTGAGATGAGCACGTCCCGACTTGATCACGATACCCTTATGACAGGCAACAGTTTTCCTTCCGAGTAAATCATAAGTAAACGTATCCTTTGTCTCATCTTTATTTGCCCTCACTTCAATGATCCCTGTTGTGGCAGAAACATGGCGCAATAGGAAATCGTACATCTGCTGGAGATCACCCTCAGCTTGTGGCACAGCATGACCAAAGCTGTAATCTGTCAGTGTTCCGGTTACAACCCCTAAAGCATCCAGCCTGTCCTTCATCAGTTTGGCCTGCGTGGCATAGAGGCCCTGCGGATCTTTATTCTTATCCGAATAGAAATCATCAGTGTTATGGAAGAACAGTGTAGGAGCCGAAGCACTGCCTTGGATCGTTGCCAACGCTCCCTGTTGATTCCATGATATGCCTGTGGCCGAGACAAATGCCTTTGTCCGTGAATATTCATTTGAACTTGACAAAGCCTGCTGATAGTCGAACATGCCAGGCCCTAACAAAGCACATTGCACCCTGCTGCTTTCCTCACCAAAACGTCCACGACTGGAATCCTCATAGTCGTCTATCCACCCATCACCCACGGCAAGGGCTGCCGCCGTGGATCCACGGGAGAATCCAGTAACAGCCACATCACCATCAAGACCGAGGGATTTGCCTATGCCACGGATAGTACGGATAGCCGACTTCACCTTTCGGGCTGCATCGGGATTCACCTCTATGGCACCTAAACTCTTGTTGGCACCGCCGGCATACTTCCCTTGTCCCCAGTCGCAATACTTGGGATGGTCGCATATAGCCCATGCAAACCCCACAGCCGAAGCCCCCTCCACGAAGCTGTCTTTGAAGGCGCCCCATGTATAAGGAAGGTACATCCGTTTGTGTTTGTTGGCATCGCTCAGTTTCCCGTTCTTCACCGTTGCGAAACTATTGCTATAAGAAAAGGTGACTAAAACGGGCACCCGACGGGAGGGATTAGCCGGATAGACAAGGTCTAAGTATAAGGAATCGCCAGGGCTGTCATCATAGACATCTGGAAAATGATACATCTGCGGATCATCAAGGTAATAAGAAATATCGCGACAGATACGGTAGCCCTCCATCAGGATATACGACCGGTAGGGAGAACAGTCACATCCACAGAACTGACCCTCCTGTAAGCGGCTGTTGATCTCAATAATATCTTGGTTCAACGCAGGGGATATAGCCTTTTCACTCTTGCCGTAGTCTAACTCTATCACCTGATAACCCTGTTCACGCAGCCATGTCACATCATCAGCAAGACTATTCTGACCGATTTTCTGAAAGCCGAGGTTCTCTAAATAAACGATCGTCATAGGCTTGCCATTCTGATCTGTTGCAGCAGTGCCTATAGATGTGGAGGTGGAATAGTTGATGGCGGTGCCGGTAACCAAACTGTTCCACTGGCCGTTGCCAGCCAATACGATAGAGGCCGCGCTCCATAAAAAAAGAGTGGATAATAAACGCATCATGATGTTTGTTTTATTTAATTAGTTTTTTCTTCGGGCACATAATCTGTTCTAATACTGCAAAAGTACGAAAAAAAGCTGAACTCACCAAACTCATTCAACATATTTATTTATATAGCGCCTGTTTCACAGTATCCACATTCAAGCATACATAGGCAATCCTTATTATAACGATTTCAGCGAATAATGTCAACGCATGAAACCAAAGGAATGATCAGAAAAGAATGAGAATAATTTCTTTCCCTCTATCTTCGCCGAAGGCGACTGTTCTTGTTCCGTAATTGTTAATTTTCTGAATCATCTTAACGAATTAACTTCGTTTAACACGAATTACGGGCACGGAGAGAACCAACTGCCCTCTCGGTCGAATTTGAGCGATTCTGACGGGGCTTAGTAAGGCGTTGATAATGAGTAACTTAGGCAAATTACCACTAATCACTCACAAAAATATAGTCTTTAGCACCCAAAAACGTAGTGATTTGGGGTCAAAAACATAGTACTTTTGGGTCAAAAAGACTATACTTTCTAACGAGGGTTCTGTCCGTGACTCTTCTGGGGGGTGCCCTTACGGGCAGAAATTGAACATATTTTTCCAAATCTTTCAAATAACTGTGCTATTGATTTGTTTGATTTTGAATAGATTTTGTTCAATTTCTGCCCGTAAGGGCACCCAGCAAACTTTCAAAAGTAAAATCCATGGTTTTTCGAAGAAACGTCATCTAAGGATCGTTCGGAACGGCATTTCCACTCGTTCCATCGGCATCTACAAGTGGATGGTGACGGCGGAACGAGTCGTAGATGACGGCGGAACAGGTGTAAGCAAAGTCTGGAACGACCCCAAACAGACCCTACGTAAACATTACGTAGGCTCTACTTGGGATCAAAACAGACTTTACTTGCATTTCAATAAGACTTTACTTGGATGCCAATGAGACTCTACTTTGAACCCAAGCAGACTTTACTTGCACATAAAGGCACTTATAGACACTTTCGAACAACGCGAGTTTATCCTTCCCTTCAATTAGCATTCTTTCACAACCCTTAAATAATTGTGAATTATCCTGACAATATTTCTCACACAGAGTTAAGGGGGTCAACGGAGAAGTTCAAATCATGTAGAATAGGATTACTGACCCCACCCCTTACCCCTCCCCTACGATGGGAGGGGAGCTGCTGGCGCTGTGGGAGCCTACCCCCAACCCCTCCCAAGAGGAGGGGAGCTGCTGCGTTGATTACACATGCTTCAAAGTCATATAAGATGAGTCCGCATGGCACCCCCTCCCTTTGGGAGGGCAGGGGTGGGCCCCCAGTCCGTATGGCACTCCCCTCCCATCGTAGGGGAGGGGCAGGGGTGGGGTCAGTAACTAAGTTCATTCCTCTTTGTCCTATATCTCAAAGGGATTTGTCTCATCTCTCAGAAAAAACACAACCCCAACCGCCACAATGCAACTCTACCTTGACCGCCATCGACGAAACGTAACCTCGCCGCCTCGGATATTACGGATTCGAGGGGCGTGTATTACGGCTCGTCCAAGTCTGCGACTAAGCGTGAATTGTGCGATGCTACCATCTACCACCTTGCTACCCCATCCAAAAAAACTTTGTTTAAAGGCATTTCAAGAGGTTTATGGTAGTATGGTAGCAATTTTACGAGAACTTTTTTGCCCGCGAACGCATCCTCTTTACTTCACCACCACTTTCCTATGCCAGAAATGACAGAATGATTCTTTTCATATTCAATGATTTTGATGGATTTAGATTCTGCTATATAATGTTTAATATGCAAAGATAATGAAAATATTGATTCGTTGTTCAAATACCAGCCTTTTTCTGTTCTTTCTGTACTACTGAAGACCCTCAGGAACAATGGGGTCGGGTATCCTTTCGTACTCCACGTAGGTGCGGGAATCAAACTGGGCACTGTATGTGCTGATGACCAGCTTGTCTTTTGTCAGACGATACACACCCCTTGAACCTTCTTCAGCCCACAGCATTCCAATTTCGCCAGTCTCGTAGACGTACCATAAAGTATCATGTCCCCAGTTGACAATCGTGGTCATATCATCGCTTATACTGAAATACCTTGCTTTTCTACAAATCAATTTGATTTCTGTCTGATCGAACTGGTCGGTTGGCTCATAAGAAAACCAAACACCTGTGCTTGTCCTTGCACCGTCCTTTACTATGATCCAGTAGCCGGGCAGTAAGGATACGTCAAGGTTCTTCATCCGCTTGTAGTCATCGTCATCATCGCTGCAACTTGTGAAGGTGCAGGTCATGAATAGCGCAGCAAATAAAAACAAAATACCTTTTTCATATTCTTCTTTTTTTGTTTGACTCTTTCTTTATAAATGCTGAGATTGAGAATTATTGCATTGTTGTTAAATAAATAATGTTAAAACTCTAAAATATCTTTCCCAATTATCTAATTACCAGTTTCTCTGTTAGCTCTTCCTTATCTACGATGGCCTTGACAACATACAAGCTCGATGCCATCACAGTTCTTAGCAAAAGTAAAAACTTCTCCCACAACAATAAAAAAGAGGATGAGAACACACTTAAGAAGGTACATGACCTTAAATTCTTTTTTCTGTTTCATAGGTTTCATGTTTATATGTTTATTATCGTGGCAAAGATAAAGCATTATGTGGAAATAGAGACGATAAAAATGAGGTGAAATTTCACCTTATTTTTCACCAGAACCACTAAAACACTGTGTTTAAAGGGATTCTGTATGAATTACCTGTTTTTCACCGCTTTGGATTTAGAACATCCTCTGGATGCGCTGATCGAATTCGGAAGCGCGCCCTTCGATGTTGAAAAGTTCTTTCAACAATTTGATGCGCAGTTTGTTCACATAGGAAGGTACAACCTGAAGTAAGGCAGCTATAGAAGAAGGGGGCACGTGAAGACGGACCAAGATGCACAACTTGTATTCCTTCTCGGTCAGGAATGGCTTCCACTGTTCAAGGCACCCGTAGAACTCTGGCAGGTGCTCCTCAATGATGTGAAGCAGCTGTTGCCACTCAGAAACTGATGGCATGGAACCCTTTGCTACGTTGCCCTTGAAACGGAGATAGACGGGATGTTTCTCGATGACCTTGCTCAGGGGATTATGAAGCCGTTGATATTCTCCTATTTTTTGCTCAAGTGCATTTATTTCCTTTTCCTTCTTTTCTATCAAGGTCTTGTATTCCTCCTCGTGTTGTTTCAGCTGTTGAGTTTCTTCGGTCATAGTATCCAGAGTACAGAGGTTGTGCTGATACTCTGCAATAGCTTCCTGTTTCCTCTTTTGCTCGTTATTCCTGTAACGTATAAACCATATCAGACAGAGAATCACACCTGCCAACACTATTGCCAACATGAATTTGGCACGGTCGGCAGAACGCTTCTCTGCTGCTGCCATCTTCTGGCTGCGCTGATAATCGTAAAGCTGAGACATGCGATGTACTGTCTCTGTCTGTCGGATATGAGACTGACGGTCGAGTGCCTTGGCATAGAGTTGTGAATATCTTACAGAGGAGTCTGCAATTCCAAGCTGTTGGTAAAGGTCCATCAGCCCTTTACAAGCTCCTATTGTGTCATTCAATGAGCGGCTTTCATGCTGAAGCCAGCGGAAATAGTACTCAGCAGAATCTGGTATATGTTGCTGAAGATAGTATTCTCCTTTTATATAATAATAGATCTCACGGCCTTTCATAATATGCCCTCTGGAATCAAACAAGCCAGATACATTCTCAAACTCATCCATTAATTGTCTGGCTTCAACAAGTCTTCCACGATTAACATATAAATCGATTAATATGTTACAAACAGCGGCAGCCTTTTCGGGAGCACGATGGACATGGTATAAATATCTGGCCTTTTCTGCATGACTAATAACTTTATCAGTGTCTCCCATCAAATAGTAAGCCTTTAACATCAGTTCAAAACTCCTAACATAGCGTAATGTATCTTTGAGTTTTAAAGCATAACGCTGATTGGTCAGCCTACATTCAATTTCATTTGTTGGAAGGTCTTGTAAATGGTATAATTCTGCCATCTGACTATACACATTCAGGAGAATACGGAGGTGTTCATGGTTGGTGGTGTCGGCCTTATCCACCGCATCCTGATAGCACTGCAGGGCCATGGGTGCCTCGCCCATGTCGCGGTAGGCACAGCCGAGGAGGTAGTGGGCACGCATCTGCTCATTGGCGGAGCCATGGCGGTCGTAGTAATCGGCAACCTCCTTGAGGATGCTGTCGGTGGTCATATCCACGTAGGCCTTGTTCATGGCATCGGCAAGCAGCAGGTGGTAGTACATGCGGTGGGCCTTGGATGCCGTCTGGATGGAGTCTTTGTATTGGGTGAGCAGGTGCAGGGCGCTGTCGGGATTGACGGCACAGAGGCTGTCGGCTGCCACCAACGTCGTGGGGTAGCGGCGGTCGGTGCAGGCAAAGAGCGCAAGCACCGATAAGAGGGTAAGAAATATTGCCTTTCTCATCATTCAATTAGGGATCAGGGCATGTCATCTGGCTCCCACAGATGTCTCGCCATATCTACATGTCCGTTAGGTTTAAACGTTACCCCTTCCTCCTCCAAGAGTGTTCGCTGACGACTCCAGCCGGGAGCAGTACGTCCAACCTTGTTCACCACACGATGACAAGGCAGCAGCGAAGCACCAGGTGTATAGCGTAATGTGCGCCCTACCATCCGCGAATGGCTCGGCCATCCTGTCAAGGTAGCGATGATGCCATACGTCGTCACACATCCACGAGGGATCTGCGCCACGATGTTCAGCACATCATCACGGAACGCCCTTGCCTGCTCGGCAGACATCCGGTCGGGATAGTCTTTCATCTCCTAAGGTTTCTCTTGTTTTGAATAGTCATCAACGATTGACAGCAAACGGGCATTCAGCTCACGACTATCTGTAAGGAGGTTCCAGATACCGTCTTCCGAAAGGACACCCCGTTTCAGACTCTGAGGAAGACGGCCCGCCTCGTCATCGGCATAGTCGTGTTTCCACTCATCACTGCCATAGTAAGCACTCAGCTCCTGAATAGCCTGCCTTGCAGCTGCATAGTTGTCGAGAGCCGCCGAGAGCTGCATCACGGCTTGCGAAGCCCTGTCAAGATGCTGCTCCATGGTCTTGATTCTTTCCAATTGATCCATATCTGTTGTTTTGTCAAGATGTTACGTTCATCCAATAGCTACGTTCCTCGTCGGTCATTTTCTCAATGGCATAGCGCAGGGAGGTGCGTGCCATCTCGTGAGCATGTTGGCGCAGGAAATCACGAAGCAAATCCATGCTCACCCGTTTGCCCACTTCCCGAAGCATCCATCCCACAGCTTTGTGCATCAAATCGTGGGGATGGTGCAGGTGGATCTCTGCATAGCGGAGGCACCAGGAGGGATCGCCCATCTGTGTGGTTTTCCAGGTGCATACCATGCTCATCCGTTGTCGCCATAGGTTCTCACTGAAGGCGAGAGCATCAACAATGGTCTGCTTGTCACCCAGATGCGTGGGGAGCATCAGCCAATGACCTAAGATCTTAGGTGCCGACATATCCACAAGATCCCAGTTGTTGGCTTGTTCGGAATGGTCCAGGTAGAGCGTCATGATCTCATCACGTCCCTGGATGGCATGCTCATCATTGATCCATCTCTTCCCTGTCAGCTTCTCGAACTTCGATACCATCATCAGCAGACCGCATAATCTGACTTCGTGCCACTGGCTCTCCAATAAGGTAGGGATCTCGTCAAGGGGCAGATCCTTAGCTGCCATCTTCACCACCTCGCGTGTCTGCGGCACCTTCAGCCCGATAAACGCATCGCCCTCACCGTACTCTCCAGGGCCAGTCTTGAAGAAACGCATCAGGATCTGCCGCTGCTCTTCGTCGTGCAACGACTCCATATACTGAATGATATCTATCGCTGTCATCATTATTCGTATCTTTGTTGGTTAGATGCCACAAAGATACGAATAATAATTGATTCTTACAATGATTTAGTGAGAATTCAGATCCTCTATCTGATCGATGATCTCCTGATACTGGCGCTGGGTTCTGAAGTGGATACTGAAGCCGATGATCATGCCGATTGCACCTCCCACGATGCCGCCCCACAAAAGACTGTTGGCATAGTCATGGTTCTGGAGATATGTCTCGTAACAGAACCAGCAGAACCAGAGGATGACCATCGGGATACCGACGAGTAGCCAGTTACTGTCGAACTTCTTGGCACTGGCCATCTTTTTACGTGCTTCAATGAGGCTATAACTCATCAGTCCGGGATCACTGATCTTGCTAAGGTTGTAGAAGGTGGCACCAGCACAGATCAGCATCATGACACTCGTGGCAATCCAGAAAGTCAATGAAAGACCGCACATCATGACGAATGCCCAGTAGCCGTAGGGGATCATAATGACACAGAGTGCCATGATCATATAGTAACGGCGGGTGATCGTATTCACATCTTTCTTCATAGAACGTCGGATGATGAGGTCGTTGACGATGGCCTGCTTCTCCAGTTTATTCTTCAGCGTCTGCATCTGCTGGCGCATATCCTCGAACTGTGTATCGTTCTGGTTGTTTACAAATTCGTTGTTCATAATCGTCCAATGGTTTAATCGTTTGACATTTTTTTCAGTTGTTCTCTAATCCTGAACAGGCGGACGCTGACGTTCTTAGTGGTGATGCCGACAATCTGTCCGATCTCCTCATACGAGAGATTCTCCAGCCAGAGCAGGACGATGGCTCTATCGAAGGGTTGCAACTTGGAAATCCGTTTGTGGAGCATGTCCACCTGACGGGTGTCCTCGTCACGGTCTTCAAAGAGGTTGATGTCCATGGTCAGACGAACCGTGGAGGTGCGGCGCTTTTTCCTGTCGAGAGAAATACAGGTGTTCAGTGCGACACGATAGATCCACGTCTTGATGCCAGAGCGATGCTCGAAGCCTTCGAAGCCTTTCCATAGATGGACTAATACCTCTTGGAACAGGTCGTTCACCTCTTCGGCATCTTGTGAGAACATGTAGCACACGGTGTAGATGGTGCTCTTGTGTTCTGCAACGGTTTGCGCAAACTGTTTTTCTAATGCTGTCATTGTCTTACTGTTTATGATCTTTGCCCATTAGACGATAGGATGTTTCTGAAAACTACAAGAAAATAAAAAAATATTTACGAGGGAGCGAAACCATTAAAGGAAGCAATCAAACATCTCTTGATAGGCTGCCGCCTTCTTCTCAAAAGCAAGGGGGTAGGCGCGGGATGATGAAGGAAGACGGTAGAGTACCAGGGGATGGTCTCCCGGATAACTGCTGGGGGGAATGGTAACCCAAGTATTGACTTTCGGCATCTGGGGTACTTGCAGGGAGTGACACAGCGTTTCCGTGGCTTTCTCGCCAGTGGTGACAATGGCTTTCAGATAGGGAAGCTGTGCTATCAAGGCAGGGATATCTGTAGGCTCCACCACTTCGAGGTACTTGTCAGACGCATTGTCCTGCAGACGGCGGATGGCCACCGAGGTATCGAAGAAGGCGATTCCTTTCTCCTGACAGAAAGCCACTATCTCATCGATTTTGAAGCGTTTCGCCTTTTCATCGACAAAATGATTCCGGTTACCAAAGAACACCTGTCCTTCTATACGCCAGTGGTCGTTGATGTAGTTTGGGTAGTAGAAATCCATGCACCACCGTTTACGCTGTGGCGGGAAACTGCCAAGAAACAGCACCTTGGCATTCTCCGGCAGAAAGGGTATCAAGGGATGATACTCTACCCCATCGGTGCTGCGGGCAATATTCGTTGTATTCAGATAAGAGTCCATGATGATTTGTCATTGGGATAATTACAGAAAGTTGTTCATTACCTGTTCTCTGCGTGATGCCTTAGGTAAGTCGAGTCTTGACGAACAGTGAGCGTTACCCGGCACCCTTCCACCATGGGATAGTTGAAGCCACTGTGATGCCCCACGGGGAAATCATAGCATACAGGGATGGGGAGATGTTGCAGATACTCGTGGAGCATGTCGTACATATCATGAAAGCCGTTCTCGGGACTCTTATACTTTGAGAAATGTCCCACGATGACCCCTCTCACCTTGGAAAGGATTCCACGGATTTCAAGCTGGTGAAGCATACGGTCCACCTTCGACATCGATTCACCGGTATCTTCGATGAAAAGGATCAGTCCTTCATCTACACGGTTCAGGAAATCGTAATCGGAACCTGCCAGACCGCAGAAAACAGAGAAATTCCCCCCAACCAAGATCCCTTCCGCCTCGCCATATTGGTTCAAGGGATGTGCTGGCACATGATAAGCGGGCATCTCTCCAGATAGAATCTTCCGGAAGAGGGTATTCACGGTATCACGCACACCACGGAGTGCTATCCCATCACACATAGAATAATGAATACTCATCACGCCCGCCGAGACCTCGGCACTATGAAGGGCTGTCACATCACTGAAGCCTATCAGCCATTTAGGATAAGTTCTGAACATCTCCAAAGGAACACGCCTTAGCACCTGCACGGCTCCATCGCCTCCACGACTGCAGAGCACGGCCTTGACGGAAGGGTCTCTTAATGCCCAAAGCATGTCGGATGCCCGTTCATCGGCTGTTCCGGCAAAACCGTGATAAGAATGGAAGACGTGGGGACCTAACACAGGAACATATCCCCACTGGCGCAACACGGAACATCCCTTCATGACCATAGCAGTGTCAGGCACACTCGAAGGGGAGATCACCGCGATGGTGTCACCATACGACAAAGCAGGTGGCCTCACGATGGTTTGTTGTGCATAGGCTGCAGCAGGGAACGTCAGCAGGAGAACCAGCAGGAAACAGTATCTCACTCCTCTTCTCATATCCTTCATCTTGTCAGGCAACGTTGATAAGCTAAACGCTCTGCCCCATCCAACAGATAGATAATACCACAATAATGGAATCCATATTTTTCGAGTGCCCGGCGCATGTGGGTTTTCTGCCGATGGGTATCGATACGGATATTGGGGGTACGGGAGAAACAATAGTCGAGCACCGTCTTAAAGATGCCATGAGCTTCTGGAGCACTGGCCATGCGGTGGACAACCCAATAGTTTGTCTGAACATTCCCATCGACTGTGGGCTCGTCTAACCATTGTCCTTCGTAAATGTGCTGATAGGTCACATCGGGTCCTTCAACGAAGGCAAAGGTGGCCACAGCCTCCCCGTCATCTTCTACGATATAACTATTCCCCTTCTCGATGTCTTCCAAGAGGACTTCCCGACGGGGATTGCCATGAGTCCACTGGTCCATGTTTCCCATGGTCCGCATCTTCTGCCGTCCAAAATCGATCAACTCCAGAATACGCGGCAAGTCATTCTCAGATGCTCTTCTAATCTTTCGCATGGTATTGGAATGTTTATGTTTGTCACTTAGATACATACCCACAAGAATCAACACCGTACCTATCAGGAAAAAGAGGGTGATAGGTTCGGAGAGAAGCAGCCAGGCAAAGAGGATAGTAGTGACGGGATTGAAATAGACATAGTTCGTCACGACCACCGCACCTAATTTCTTCATCGTCCAGTTCCAGGCAAGAAAACACATCGTAGAGGCAACACATCCCAGAAACAGGAGATTCCACAGCAGGGAGGTGTGCTCAAACAACAGATGCACGTTCAGGCCAGGGTAATAAATATAATAAGGTATCATCGACAATAAGCCATAGAAGAAGACCTTTCGTGTGATGAACACCGTATCATACTTCGCATTGGCTGGTATCATCAATAAACTATACACCGCCCAACAGAGACAGGCGATAAACGCCAAGGTGTCGCCAATAGGTGACAAATGAAGGACAAAATGCCCGTTCATCACAACGACCACCACACCTGCTGCAGCCATCAGCGTTCCTATAAGCTGCGTACGATTCAAGCGTTGCGATTTGTAGAAGAATCCTATCAAGGCTGAGGCAAACAGCGGACAAAGACAGACAATGAGCGAGGTGTTGGTGGTTGTAGTATAGTTCATGGCTCCGTTCTCGGCAAGGAAATATAACGAACCACCCGAGACGCCTAACCCCAACATCAGCAACTCATCTTTCCATGTGTCAGAAAACCAACGGATACCCCTCCACAGACAGAATGCCAACAGCATGGCATAAGCTATGAGAAAGCGCAGGGTGAAGATCTGTGCCGGTGTGAAACCACTCAGCAACAGCAGCTTGGTAAAGACAAACGTTGAACCCCAGATTGCCACTACAAGGAAAGCCACCACATGATAGAGGAGGCGTGGATGCCGTTGTTTCGAGATCATCGGTCTTATCTTCATCTTGTTTTGAGTCATTTGGGTGCAAAAATACAAAATAATGCGGAATTATCTGCTATGAATCGAGGATTTGTCGTATCTTTGCAAAACAAAATCCAAATAGTCATCCTATGAAGAAATTAGTATTCACAATCATGCTGACGGCCTTCACATTATGTGCCAGTGCCCAAACCTATCCACCGAAGGATTCACCACAACTGGAGTTCGCTCTGCAACTGAGAGTTACACTGGGTGAGGCTTTTGGTATCAACAACACACAACATGGAAGGCGCACTGTGATTCCTATCACTGGAGGAACTTTCGAAGGGCCGGACATCAAAGGAACGATCATCAACGGCGGTGCCGACTATCAGCTTAATGCGGAGAACCGCACGGAACTGGAAGCTATCTACTGTATTCAGACAGACGACGGTGTCTATATCCATGTGCGCAATCGGGGCATCATTGCCAACGGGAAGGACAAGAATGGTCAACCGACTTTCTATTTCCGGTGTGCTCCGCAGTTTGAGGCTCCTCAAGACAGCAGATATGCATGGCTGAACAATGCACTCTTCCTTTGTGCTCCTGATTTCTCACCTGGCTTCAAAGGAATCGTGCTTAACGTGTGGAAAGTGAAGTAAAGCTTATCTGGTAATCACTTCTGCCAGGCACGACGCGTTTGTAGCAGAACACTGACCAAAATGAGCGCAATGCCGATGTAAAAGGAGAAGTTGATTTCACGACCTTCACCAAAAATAATAAAAGCCAAGATAATGGTGTAACACGGTTCAAGGTTATAGGACAGGTTCACGGTGAAGGCCGAGAGGCGCTTCAAGGCTTGAATCTGCAAAAGATACATGCCTACAGTGCAGAACAGGGCATGACAAAGCATCAGCCAAAGATTGGATCCACTGGGTACAACGACGACTGGCTGCTGACTGGGGAAGAACAACAGGTAAACGGGAATGATCGCCGAAATCAAAACCAACCCACCCGACATCTGATACATCAGCACCGTCCGGCTACGAACGCCCACACTGACCTTCTTGTTACAGATCGCATAAAGGGCACACACGGCTGAGGAGACGATGCCGATGGCGATACCATAACGATAACGGGCATCGAACGAGAAGATGCACAGAACACCCAGTACGGTAATCAATGAGAACAACAGTTCAAGCCACGAAAGACGACGTTTGTAGATAAGTGGCTCAAAGAGAGCCGTGAAGAAACCTATCAGCGAAAAACATATCACACCGATGGAGACATTCGAGGCCTTGATACTACCATAAAACAGGATCCAATGGAATCCCAGCAAGGCACCGCAGCCACAAAGCTGAAGGAATTTCCGCCATCCTACCTTGGGCAGACCGGTAAAAACCAGCAGGATCAGACTGGTGAACAGCATACGATACCATACGATATCTACCTCGTTCAGCGTGATCAGTCGTCCGAACAAACCCGTAAATCCAGCAAGCAACACACTCAGGTGCAACTGAATAAAACCTTTCCTTGTCTCGTCCATCTGTGATAGATAAACTATTCGTCCTCCTTAATCTTGATCTGGCAGTTGTCAAGCGACTCAATGATAGCCATTGACTCGATTCGTTGGATTCCTTCTTTCTGCAAAACCTCACGACCATGCTGGAAGCCTTTTTCGATGATGAAGCCCATACCTTCGATCGTAGCACCAGCCTGTCGGCAAAGGTCGATAATGCCCTTTCCTGCATTACCAAAGGCTAAGAAATCATCAATGAACAGCACATGGTCATCAGAGGTTAGGTATTCTTTGTTGATGACCACGTTATAGGAGCGATGCTTGGTGAACGAGCATACCTCGGTCTGGTAGAAATCTGACATCGTAGAAGGGACCTTCTTCTTCACAAACACCACAGGGAGCTCCATCAGATAGCCTAACATAATTGCCGGGGCGATGCCCGAGGCCTCAATGGTGAGAATCTTGTTAACTTTCACGTCGGCAAAGCGACGGATAAACTCAATTCCTATCTGTTTCATCAGATACGGATCCATCTGGTGATTGACAAAGCGGTCAACCTTCAGGATGCCACCTTCCATACACCGACCTTCTTGCAGGATACGGTCACATAATACTTTTAATGCCATAAATTGCATCTTTTTGTGTGCAAAGATAACAATTAAAATAGGGATTCATGCGGTTTTTCAAGAAAAACTGATCGAATACAAAACAATACTGCCTAAGAGATAACTGACAATGTTAGCTACTAAGGTCGCCCAAAGAATCTTTTTGGATGTATATACCTTTTTCAAAAACTGCCAGTTAATAATTTCCTCAATCAGTACGGACAGTACAAAGGCGAAAAGATAAAACAAAAAAAGACCCCAAAGGGCATTGGGTGCCGACAAATCAATTTCATGCCTGCCCACCCAGGGAAACCAAACAACAAGCCACCAGCCGCCATTCAGGATCAACGTGAGAATAATACCAGTGATGCCACTGATGATATTACTCAAAAATACCGTTCCTGTGATTCGACCATTCAGTACTTTCCTGCACAGCAACTCAGACATCACAAAAGATTCCAACAACATGATGAGTATCATAAACACCCACCCCTGAGGCAAAAAGGCAAGAATGCCAAAAGACACGTTAAGGAATACTGTTTTCATCGGCTGTACTCTGATTGAATAATAAAAAACCGCCCACATTTGACAGATTATCATTAGCTGCACAAAAGTACATAAAACATTTGAAATTGCAAAGGTTTTCAAAAATCTCAGACAGATTTAAATATAATCTTCTTATCTGTCTGAGATCTATGAACTCAATTCAGTATCTGTCGACTTAGACTAGTTGACTAAACTCTATTACAATCGAACCTTTATAGAGTCATATCCAACTTTAACAAGTATAGTTTTATAATTCTTATTGATATTGAATGTTGCTGTACCACCTATCGGCTTTGCTGAATCTATTTGTTTACCATCTATCTCATATATGTTTACTTGCTCATTGTCATTCAATCCAGATATACTTAAAAAGTCATCATCTTTTTGAATTAAGATGCCTCTTGCATTTGCCCTAACGTGACTAATACTTGAAGTCTCTAATGAGCCATCTACCCAGAAAAGTGTTGCATTTATTGTCTCTGATGGAGAATAGCCATCTGCTGTAGCATAAGCTGATATGTCGTAAACAGCATTGAGTTTATGAGAACTAGAAAAAGTTGAAGTAGCAGCATCAGAACACTTAATCGTTTCATGAATAGTAGCGCCGCTTGTTTCACAAAAATAACTTAACTCTTTGTTTGAATAAGACAATACGGGTGTGGCGCATCTGTTATCATTAGATTCAGACATCTCTTCAATCCAAGTAAATGATTTCCAACCTTCTTTAGATTTATATTTCTCTATTGTACCTTTAGGGACATATAATGTACCACTATAGTATGAGTTATTTGAAAATGCTATAGACGGATAAGATATATCTCTAGGTTCTTCAATATAAGAATATATCTTCAACAAATTGTCACAACCAGAAAAAAAGACATCAGTAACATTCTTTGGTATAGTTATTGAAGTTAAACCTGTACAATCTGTAAACCCTTCTAATACCGTAACACTTTCTGGTATAGTAACTGATGTTAATGATTTGCATCCATCAAAAACATAACTACCAATTTCTTTAAGTCCCTCTGGTAAGGATATTTTCTTTAGTTCTGTACAACCTGCAAATATTTCATATTTTAATTCTGTGATACCCTCTGGTATTGTAATCTCTTCAATCCTACTGTCTTTAAATGAAGAGCTATCAAGTTTTTTTATGCTACTGGGTAGAATTATATATTTAACGCGAGAATCGCGAAAAGCATTCTTCCCAACTTGAGTAACAGGGTATGTACGATCATTATAAGTAACAGTTTCCGGAATAATTAGACTTGAATTACCATAATAATTCCTATAACCACCATAATAATAATAGTATTCAATTTTATTAGAATCCCATGCTTTATAATAGGCCTCGTAAGTAACCGCTACTTCTGTTCCATTATTAATGTAATTGTAGTAAATACTATTGCCATCTGAATTTTGTACTGAAAAATCATAGGCATTCACATTTATAGTAAAAACCATCAAAGTTAATAAAGCTATTATTTGTTTCATCGTGAAAAAAAATAAAGGCGGAACCATTCGATGCTTATCTAATCTCTGGTACCGCCAAGTAACCATAAACGGAAACAAGCATGAATAGTTCACGCCTATTAAGCGTGAACCTTCAACTACTTGTTCTTTCCGTTTCGAAGATTTGGCGGTTTCGAGATTAAAGAACAAAGAGCGTAAAGCTCAATATCTATGTATAAGTACGAACAGAAACGCTATTCTGTAAGTTAATAATTGGATTAAATAATCTCATTAGCTTTGTGGAACTGAGTTCCATCAGCAAGCCAATTAGCGTTCTCTTCATTCTGATTCTATTTCATGGGCATATCTGGTTTATGGGTTATACTTTGAGATTTTTCAATAATTGATGGCAAATATACAAAAAATTATTGAAAATAAAAGGAAAGTTGTAGAAAAGATGTATCTTTGCACAGTAAAACTATGATAAGCAAGGAGGTTCTTCTGCAATTTAGTTGAAGAGTACATGCTCCAGTACAAGTTTTCTTTTTAAGAGTTTGATGCCTGCCCTGCCATACATCATGCGCTTCACGGCCTTCAGTTTGTTGACATATCCTTCCGTGA
>Ga0256404_1000780_pt1 | contig 81520 bp, 68 predicted proteins | sample RumenRJG_01DNA_FD_185990 | JGI IMG/M metagenome (GOLD analysis project Ga0256404, IMG submission 185990) | Bovine rumen microbial communities from Lethbridge, Alberta, Canada - RJG_01 | ecosystem: Host-associated > Mammals > Digestive system > Stomach > Rumen | place: Canada: Alberta | collected...
TTGTACGCGACAGCGTAGAAGAAACACTGAATGCCCTGCTCGACCATGAGGCGGACGAGCTTGTCCGTGCTGGCAAGTATGAGCGGACGGGAGACCGTAAGGGCTACCGTTCCGGTCATTACGAGCGGAATTTCGGCACGACTTCCGGTGAAGTCAAGCTGCGCGTGCCCAAACTCAAGGGCATCCAGTTCGAGACGGCCATCATCGAACGCTACAAACGCCGTGAATGCTCGGTCGAGAATCGCGAGATACGCCGCCGTACAAGGGCCATTGGTGCATTTTCTGACGGCAACAGTGCGTTGATGCTCGTCTGTGCCAGACTTCGCCATGTTGCCGCCTCAGAATGGGGCTCGAAGCGCTATATGGACATGGAACATCTATTCAAGATGGAAATTGAGCAGCCAGCTGACGAGGAAAATCCATACATTTGATGCCGATATTTACTGGCGGATGAAATGAATTTGCGAAAGAATCTTGACACTACCAAGAATCTTGACACTACCCGGAACTTGCGGAAGTGCTTCATCAGCAGAATGTGCGTCCGTACAGCCAGAGCGTCTTCTTTGACCGCGCGAGAGGCCCTCTCTGGCGCATCGGCACGCTGGACGATGTGATGAAGAGCGCCCTGCTGTTTGGCATGGCGGAGGGCGGCGAGATGCTGCATCTACAGCAGAAGGGATACGAGATCCAGATGAAGGAAATCGACTGTGTGGAGGAGTTTTCTTAAGTTATTAATTATATAGACAAATGTGTATATTTGTGATACTCTATAAATAGAGGAGGGATGTGGCTATGCGCATACCCAATATCACGAATTACAAACCGAAAGAATTTGCCACATTATTGAATGTCACGGTCAAAACTCTTCAACGCTGGGATCGTGAGAAGATATTGGTTGCAAATAGGACGCCCACGAATCGAAGATATTATACCTACGACCAGTACTTGCAATTCAAGGGCATCGAGAAAGATACGGATTCGCGTAAGATTGTTCTATATGCCAGGGTATCGAGCCGGAAGCAGACAGATGATCTAGAGAACCAGGTGGATTTCCTCCAGCAATACGCGAATGCCAAAGGCTTGATTGTCGATACCATCGTCCGAGATTATGGCAGTGGTCTGAATTATAACCGTAAGAAATGGAATCAGCTCCTAGATGCTGTCATGGAAAATCAGGTCAGGATGATCCTCGTGTCACACCGCGATCGTTTTGTCCGATTCGGGTTCGATTGGTTTGAGCGGTTCTGCAAGAAATTCAACGTGGAGATCGTGGTCGTGAAGAACGAGAAGCTGTCTCCGCAGAAAGAGCTGATGCAGGATATCGTCAGTATACTTCATGTATTTTCTTGTCGGCTTTATGGGTTACGTAAGTACAAGAAGCAGATTGAAGGAGATGAGGAACTTGCTGAAGGCATTCAAGACAGAGCTCCGTCTCACCGAACGGCAGAAGGATAAAGTTCGCCGTTCTCTCGGCATCTGCCGCTTTCTCGCGAACCAGTACATCGCCCGCAACATCTGGCTGTACCGCTTGTATCAGCGCGGCGTCCTCGATGAGAAACAGCGCCGTTTTGTCACCGCCAATGACTTCGACAAGTACGTCAACCATATACTGAAGAAGAAATTTCCCTGGATCGACCAGTGCGGCTCCAAGGCGCGCAAGAAGGTCCTCGTCAATGCGGAGCAGGCGTTCCGGCGCTTCTTCAAAGGACAGGCGCATTTCCCACGCTTCAAGCGGAAGAACCAGCAGAATGTGAAGCTCTACTTCCCTAAGAACAACAAGGGGGACTGGACCATCTGGCGGCATAAGATTCAGATCCCGACTATCGGCAAGGTGCGCCTGAAAGAATTTGGCTACCTACCGCAGAGCGTGACCATCAAGAATGGGCATGTCTCCTATGAAGCGGGCCGCTACTACGTCTCGGTCACGGCCGAGATTGAGGAGACGAGCCGTTATAACAATGATTTAGAAGCATCGTACCGTCCGCAGTCGGATGGCATCGGTGTGGACCTCGGTGTCAAATCGCTTGCCATCGTCAGCGACGGCAGGATTTTTGAGAATATCAATACGTCTTCTCGGGCCAGACGGCTTGAGAAGCGGCTGAGAAGAGAGCAGAGGCGTCTCAGCCGCAAGTACGAGATGCGAAAAAAGAAAGGTGGTAGTACTGCTACTGCCTCTGCAAACATAGAGAAAAAGAGATTATCGGTACAGAGATTGCATCAGCGGCTGGCGAATCTCCGCCGCAATCACGAGAATCGGGTCATCCACGCACTGGTGGAGCAAAAACCACGCTTCATCACGGTGGAAGACCTCAACGTGACCGGCATGATGAAGAACCGCCATCTCTCGAAGGTCGTGGCGCAGCAGCGCTTTTATTCCCTCCGCGAGAAACTGCGGCGCAAGGCAGAGGTCATCGGGATTGAATTCCGCATCGCGGACCGATTCTACCCGAGTTCCAAGACCTGCCACGCATGCGGGCAGGTGCATAGCGGCCTGAAACTCAAAGACCGCGTCTACGTCTGCCCCTCATGCGGATACACGGAAGATCGCGATTTGAATGCAGCGCTGAATCTGCGCGATACGAAAAACTATCGCATCACCTGATTCACGTTTTCACGTTTGATAAATGTACCGATGGCTAGTCGGGAACAGGCCGTTGCCTTGCGAGGCAAGGAACACGGCCAACGCCTTTGGAGTGTACAAGAACTTGTGAGTAGTCTCAGGCTTGCCCTGGGCAAAAGCATACACGATGAATAAGGAATTTTTCTAAGACATGCACATTTTTGTCTATGTTTTTAGTAGCAGACTTCCTTTGAGGAATTGGCGGATACCGCCTTTACCGCAGAACAGGCTCCGCACGGCGCGGAACTGACATGTCTCACGCCGACGAGCTTCAAGCGGGATGGCCGGTACGCGATCTTTCCGGAATCGCGCCTCATCGTGCAGAGCCTCTTGCAGCGCTGGAATGCATTCTGTCCGGAGATCCCGCTGGAAGAAGAGGATCTGGCGTCGAAGCTGGCCGATCATGCGCCCATCGTGCGCTACGACCTGCACACGGCGTCTTTTTCCCTAGAGCGCCAGCGCATCACCGGCTTCCGGGGGCGCTTTGCCCTGCACTTCGGCGGGACTGACAGTATGAGGCGCATCCTGGCCTTGCTCGCGTCCTTTGCGCCATTTGCCGGCATCGGCATCAAGACAGCGCTCGGCATGGGAGCCGTGACTTCCGCATTGCAGTACAGGACATCTTCGATAGGAGAATGATGCTTGACGCGTCGATGACCAGCCGCCTTCGGGCGGCTTTTTTGTTGCGCAGATGGCATTGGGATTTAACAAAAGCGTAACATGAAGACAACAAAACCTCCCGTATTCTCTGCTACGATATAGGAGAACGATGAAGGGAGCCGAAGGGCTCCAGGGTTCCAATCAGCAAGTGATTTGGGGAGGAAATAATATGTTCAACAAGATGAAGAAACTTCTTTCCGTCGGTGCTGTTGTCGCGAGTGCGGCAGTGCTGCTGGCGGGCTGCGGCGGTGGCAGCCAGCAGGCTTCCAGCTCTTCTGGCAGCGCAGCACAGGAAATCTCCGGCAAGATCTCAGCGTCGGGCTCGACGGCACTCCTGCCGCTCTTGAAGCCGGCACAGGAAGCCTTCCAGGACAAGTACGATAAGGTGACGGTCAACATCGCAGGCGGCGGTTCGTTCACGGGTATGAACCAGGTCGCAGAGGGATCGGTCCAGATCGGCAACTCGGATGTCAACCTGCCGGATGAGTACAAGGACAAGGGCCTCGTCGACCACAAGGTCGTCGTTGAGCCGTTCGTCTTCATCGTCGACAAGAACAACAAGGTCGACAACATCACGAAGCAGCAGGTCATCGACATCCTGACGGGCAAGATCACGAACTGGAAGGAAGTCGGCGGCGATGACCAGCCGATCACGCTGATCCACCGTGCAAAGTCCTCGGGTTCCCGTGCGACGATCAGCGATGTCGTCCTCAAGGGCGCAGCCTTCACGGATAACGCAGTCATCCAGGATTCCAATGGTGCAGTTCGCGCCGCTATCGCCAGCACGCCGGGCTCCATCGGCTATGTCGATGCACCGTATGCCGATGATTCCGTCAAGATCCTGAAGTTCGATGGCGTTGAGTATTCTCCGGAGAACATCATCGCCGGCAAGTATCCGATCTATGGCTATGGCCACATGTACACGAAAGGTGAGCCGACTGGCGCGGTCAAGGCATTCATCGACTACATCCTCAGCGATGAGTTCCAGAACACGCAGGTCGAGAAGCTCGGCTTCATCCCTGTCAACAAGATGAAGAAGTAATTCGCGAAAGTAAACAGGAAGGATGATGCAGGACGGAGGTCCTGCATCACGTTTATACAGGAGGTTTTTTATGGAACGGGCAGCAACAATCGGCCGCCTTGACGGCAAGCAGTCAGGCGGAGGTCATGAGCGCAGGCTATTCTACGACAAGTGCGGGCGGTATCTCTTCATTGCGGCTGCCTTTCTCATGACCATCATCATCTTTTCCATCATCTTCTTCGTCGGTCGCCAGGGCCTCATGACGTTCGCAGCGGTCAGTCCGCTGGAGTTCTTCTTCAGTGCGAGCTGGGATCCGTCGCTCGGCAAGTTCGGCGCGCTCTCGTTCATCGTGGGCTCGCTGGTGACGACACTCCTTTCGGTTGCCATCGGCGCGCCGCTAGGCCTGCTCGGCGCCATCTTCCTCGCGAAGGTCGCTCCGGCCTGGCTCAAGAACATCATGCGCCCGGCGACGGATCTCTACGTCGCCATCCCTTCGGTCGTCTACGGCTACATCGGCCTGATGCTGCTCGTGCCGTACATGCGCGATGCGTTCGGCACGACGACGGGCTTCGGCGTGCTCGCGGCGTCGCTCGTGCTCGCCATCATGATCATGCCGACAATCCTCTCCATCAGCACGGATGCGCTCAATGCTGTGCCGAAGCCGCTGGAGGAGGCGAGCCTCGCGCTCGGCGCGACGTGGTGGCAGACGATGGTCCACGTCATCGTGCCCGCTGCAGCGCCTGGCATCCTGACGGCTGTCGTGCTCGCGATGGCGCGCGCCGTCGGCGAGACGATGGCCGTGCAGATGCTCATCGGCAACACGCCGCAGCTCATCACCTCGCTGTTCTCTCCGACGGCAACGCTGACGAGTGACATCGTCGTCGAGATGGGCAATACGCCGTTCGGCTCGGTCTGGGGCAATGCGCTCTTCCTCATGGCTTTCGTGCTGCTCATCCTGTCGCTGGCCATGATTCTTGTCATCCGCCGTTTCGGCACGAGGAGGGTATAACACATGAATGCAAAAGTACAGAATCAGGTGGCACGGGCGGGCCTCTGGTGTACGGGATTCTTCATCCTCGCCCTGCTTGCGGCTTTCCTCGGCTACATCCTCTACAAGGGATTGCCGGTGCTCTCGCCGCACTTCATTCTCGGCAAATCGAGCGACATGATGGCTGGCGGCGGCGTCGGTTCACAGCTTTTCAACTCGTTCTACATGCTCTTCCTCTCGATGGCCATTTCCATTCCAATCGCGCTCGGCGCGGGCATCTACCTCGCGGAGTACGCGCGTGAGAACAAGCTGACGAAGTGCATCCGCCTTTCCGTCGAGAGCCTCGCGACGGTGCCGTCCATCGTACTCGGCCTGTTCGGCATGATCGTCTTCGTCAACATGATGAACATGGGCTTTTCCATTCTCGGCGGCTCGCTGACACTCGTCCTGCTGAATCTGCCGATGCTCGTGCGCGTGACGGAGGAATCCATCCGCACCGTGCCGAGGTCGTATGAAGAAGCGAGCCTTGCGCTCGGCGCGACGAAGCTCCAGACGATCTTCAAGGTCGTGCTGCCGAGCGCGATGCCGGGCATCATCACGGGCATCACGCTGACGGCGGGCCGTGCACTCGGCGAGACGGCCATCCTGATCTTCACGGCCGGCACGACGGTATCGCGTCACATGTTCGACACGGATGTCATGGCGGGCGGCGAGACGCTGGCGGTTCACCTCTGGTACCTCATGAGCACGGGCCTCGTGCCGGACCGCGAGGCCATCGCCAACGGCATCGGCGCACTGCTGATCCTGACGATCCTCGTCTTCAACTTCGTCCTGCTGCTGCCGATCAAGCTGCTGGGGCGCAAGACAAAAGCATGATTTCAAAAGCATCACGATCTTTCGTGATGCTTTTGTGATGCAGTTCCTTTTCTTTCTCAGATTTTTATGGTAGAGTAAAAATAAGGGGTTTGCGCGTTGGCGCAGGCCTTTGTTGCGATCGATCATTTGGGAAAGAAAAGGAAGTGATGGAATTATGAAAGAGACAATCAAATCCATGCAGGCAATCGCGGAGCCGTTCTTGGCATTCCTGCGCTGGGAGGCGAGCAGCGGTGTCATCCTGCTCGCCTGCGCCATCCTCGCACTCATCGTGGCGAATTCACCGCTGGCCGAATCGTACGAGCATCTGCTGCATTATCCCATCGCTGTCGGAGCGGGGGAGTACGTGCTGGAGATGGGCCTGCTGCACTGGATCAACGACGGCCTCATGGCGGTGTTCTTCTTTGTCATCGGCCTTGAGATCAAGCGCGAGTTCCTCTACGGCGAGCTGCGCACGTATTCGGCGATGCTGCTGCCCGTCGGCGCGGCACTCGGCGGCATGCTCGTGCCGGCCGCCATCTATGCGGCGATCAACTTAGGGCTGCCGACATTCGGCGGCTGGGGCATCCCGATGGCGACCGACATCGCCTTTGCGCTCGGCATCATGACCATCGCCGCGCGCCAGGCACCGCTCGGCCTCGTCGTCTTCCTGACAGCACTCGCCATCGTCGATGACCTCGGCGCCATCGTCGTCATCGCGCTGTTCTACAACACGGACCTCACTGTATCGGCCTTGCTGCTGGGGCTCGTGGCCGTGGCTGCCGCTTTCCTGCTCGGCCGTTTCCGCGTGCGCTTCCTGCCGGCCTACATGGCGCTCGGCTTCGTCGCCTGGCTGGCCTTCCTGAAGGCGGGCATCCACCCGACGATTGCGGGCGTGCTGCTCGGCCTCTCCATCCCGGCAGCGGCGGATCCGGAGAACTCGCTCCTGCACAAGCTCGAGCACGCACTCGAGCCGTGGTCGGCCTATGCCATCATGCCGATCTTCGCCTTGGCCAACGCTGGCGTCGCGATCTCTCTGGCGACGTTTGACATGGCCTCGCCGATCTTCCTCGGCATCCTCGCGGGCCTCTGCCTCGGCAAGCCCATCGGCATCTTCGGCGCGGTATTCGTGCTCTGCAAGGTCTTTGGCCTGCAGCTGCCGGGTAATGCGACGAAGAGCCAGCTCGCGGCGACGGGCATGCTCGGCGGCATCGGCTTCACGATGTCCATCTTCATCGCCTCGCTGGCCTTCACAGACAGCGCGATGCTCGACCTTGCGAAGATCAGCATCCTCTCGGCGTCAATCCTCTCGGGCATCCTCGGTACGGCTTTCTTCAAGCTGCAGTCGCTCTTCGGCGGGGGAGAAACGGCGCAACAGTAAAAAAAATAAAAAAAACAGCAAAAAGGTGTTGACAGAACGGGAGCGCCCGTCTATAATAATATTCGTTGGTTGCGACAGCGACTGACAGACAAAAGAAAGATGATGACTCACTAGCTCAACTGGCAGAGCAACTGACTCTTAATCAGTAGGTTCACGGTTCGATTCCGTGGTGGGTCACCATGACTCACTAGCTCAACTGGCAGAGCAACTGACTCTTAATCAGTAGGTTCACGGTTCGATTCCGTGGTGGGTCACCATTTTGAGATAACGGCTCCTTGCAGAAGGAGCCTTTTTTGTATCTGCCAATAGAGATTGCAACAGAGCAACAGAACAGAAAGGAATGACATCATGCGAATCCTGATCTCCAATGATGACGGCATCCAGGCCAAGGGGCTCGAGTCCCTCGTCAAGGCATTCTGTGCGCGCGAGCACACGGTCGTCGTCTCGGCGCCGGCGCGCCAGCAGAGCGGCATGGCCCATGCACTGAACGTCGGCCGTCCGCTCGAGCTCATCCGCGGCGAGGCACTCGCCGAAAAGTACGGCATCGAGGCGTGGGCTGTCGACGGCACGCCGACGGACAGCGTCAAGCTCTACCTCGAGGCTCTGGCGGAGGAGAAGCCGGATGTCGTCGTCTCGGGCATCAATCACGGCGCGAACCTCGCGACGGATATCCTCTATTCGGGCACGGTCGGCGCGGCGATGGAGGGCATGCTGCACGACATCTCTTCGTTTGCGGTATCGCTCGATGTGGACAGCACCATCTCGTACGGTGAGGCGGCAGAGGAATTTGCGCTGCTGCTGGAGCGCGTCATGGCGGCCCGGCCGTCTGCCGATGAGCCGCGCCCAATCTTTTGGAACGTCAATTTCCCGCGCGCCTATGCGCTCGGCGAGGACGGCCGCCCGCAGGTCGTCTTTGGCCGCCAGGGCAAGCGCGACTATAAGAACGCCTTCCTTAGGCAGGAGCGCGAGGACGGGCGCATCTTCTACACGGTTGCCGGCGAGATCTTCGATACCGACAAGAGCGAGCCGACGGACATCTACGCCGTCGAGCAGGGCTACATCGCTGTGACGCCGCTGATGGTCGACCTCACGGATTACATCGCCATCGAGAAGCTCCTGGACCGCTGAGCTCTGTCTTTTTTTCATCATCTACTTGTGATAGAATATAGAATAGATTTGTTACGGGAGGCAATATTCATGGAATCAATGATTCGCGATATCAAGCTGGCTCCGTCGGGCCACGATAAGATCAACTGGGTCAAGAACTTCATGCCGGTCATGGTAGCTGTTGATAAAGAATTCTCCGTCTCGAAGCCGTTTGCGGGCAAGAAGATGGTCATCACGCTGCACCTCGAGGCCAAGACGGCCTACATGGCGGAGATCTTCCACCATGCCGGTGCGGAGGTCGCCATCACGGGCAGCAACCCGCTGTCGACGCAGGACGATGTGGCCGCAGCGCTCGTCGAGGACGGCCTGCACGTCTTTGCCTGGCATGATTGCACGCCGGAGGAGTACGACACCTTCATCAACAAGGCGCTCGACATCAAGCCGGACTTCGTCATCGATGACGGCGGCGACCTCGTGCACATGCTGCACACGAAGCGTCGCGAGCTGCTCTCGGGCATCGTCGGCGGCTCGGAGGAGACGACGACGGGCGTCCATCGCCTGCGCGCACTCGCCAATGAGGGCAAGCTCGAGTTCCCGATGATCGCTGCCAACGATGCGTACTGCAAGTACCTCTTCGACAACCGCTACGGCACGGGCCAGTCGACCTGGGACGGCATCATGCGCACGACGAATGTCGTCATAGCGGGCAAGAATGTCGTCATCGCCGGCTACGGATGGTGCGGCAAGGGCGGTGCCATGCGTGCGCGCGGCCTCGGCGCCAATGTCATCGTCACGGAAGTCGACCCGATAAAGGCCATCGAAGCGGTGTTCGACGGCTTCCGCGTCATGCCGATGGATGAGGCCGCCAAAATCGGCGATATCTTCCTGACGCTGACGGGCGACAAGGATGTCATCCGCAAGCAGCACTTCGAGGTCATGAAAAATGGCGCCATCCTCGCGAACTCCGGCCACTTCGACGTCGAGATCAACATTCCGGAGCTCGAGTCGCTCTCCGTCTCGCGTCGCCCGGTCCGCAAGAACATCGAGGAGTTCAAGCTGAAAGACGGCCGCAAGATCTACCTGCTCGCAGAGGGCCGCCTCGTCAACCTCGCCGCTGGCGATGGCCATCCGGCAGAGATCATGGACCTCTCGTTCGGCGTGCAGTTCTTCTCGGCGCTGCATCTCCTGCACCACGGCAAGGAGATGGCAAAGGGCGTCCATCTCATGCCGGAAGAGATCAACACGAAGATTGCCGAGATCAAGCTCAAGGCATCGGGCATCGCCATCGATGCGCTGACGCCGGAGCAGAAGGCATATCTGAACATGGCCTGAGGAGGATATATGAAGACACTCATCAAGAATGTACGCGCGCTGCTGCCGGACGGCACGACGCCTTTGACGAATATCATGATCGACCGCGATAAGATCGCCGCCATCGGCGAGGTGCCGGACGGCTTCCGCGCGGCAAAGGTCATCGACGGTACGGGCAAGTTCGCCGTGCCGGGCTTCATCAACGCACACACGCACGCCTCGATGACGCTCTTCCGCAGCTATGCGGATGACATGAACCTCATGGACTGGCTCAACAACATGATCTGGCCGGCTGAGGCGAAGATGCAGGAAGAAGACATCTACTGGGGCGCGATGCTCGCTGCCGTCGAGATGATCGAGGGCGGCACGACGACGTTTGCCGACATGTACGGGCCGTACATGGAGAAGGTCGCCAAGGCCGCAAACGATGCGGGCCTGCGCGCCGTGCTCTCGCGCGGCATCATCGGCGTCGCGCCGGACGGCGATGCCAAGATCGAGGAGAACGTCTCGCTCTACAAGGATTTCAACGGCGCAGCGGACGGCCGCATCACGGTCATGTTCGGCCCGCACGCACCGTATACCTGCCCGCCGGACTTCCTCAAAAAGGTTGCAAGCACGGCGCAGTCGCTCGGTGCGGAGATCCACATCCACATGGCGGAGACGAAGGCTGAGGTCGAGCAGATCGTGAAGGAATACGGCAAGCGCCCGTTCCGCTACGTCGAGGAGACGGGCCTGTTCGACGGCAAGGGCACGCTCGCGGCGCACTGCGTCCACCTCGATGACGAGGACATCGCCATCATCAAGAAGCACGCCATCCGCGTCGCCCACAATCCGGGCAGCAACATGAAGCTCGCGAGCGGCATCGCGCCGGTGCCGCGCCTCCTCAAGGAGGGTGTCTGCGTCGCACTCGGCACGGACGGCGCCTCGTCGAACAACAACCTCGACATGCTCGAGGAGATTAACCTCGCGGCGATGCTCCACAAGGTCAGCACGCTCGACCCGCTGGCTGTCCCGGCGCGCACGGCGCTCAAGATGGGCACGGAGTACGGCGCCAAGGCCGTCGGCCTCACGGGTGTCGGCAAGCTCGAAGTTGGCTGCAAGGCCGACATCACGCTCTTCGACATGGCAGGCGCTGCCTGGTATCCGCGCAACGACCTCGCGTCGCAGCTCGTCTACTCGGCACACGCCGACTCCGCCTCGACGGTGCTCGTCGACGGCAGGGTCCTCATGGAAGACGGCGAACTCCTGACGCTCGACAAGGAGCGCATCTTCTACGAGGCGCAGAAGTGCGCAGAGCGCCTGACGAAGTGAGAGACTCAGAGCCGCAACTTACAGTGAATCTACAGCAGGGCTGCCGCTTCGCGCGACAGCCTTGCTTTCGTAATCTTGTCATCGATAATCGATACAGGGGGGAGACTTTTGAAAAAGACTACGAGCCGCACGCGGGCGCGCCGCAAGCCGGTGCGCAAGGCGACAAAGACAGGCCACCGCGTGATGCGCGCGCACACCGGCAGACGCTCTGAGCTCTTCGGGTTGGCGCTCTTGGCAGCTGGCCTCATCTCAATCTGCGGTATCTGCGGCCTCAACGTGGGCTTCGTCGGCGTCTACTTCGCGAAGTTCCTGCAGTACTTCTTCGGTGTGGGCTCCATCCTCATCGCCGTCCTGGTACTCTTGATCGCCTGGACTTACATGACGAAACACCACGCGCCGCGCTATTCACCGCGTTTCTTCGGCCTGCTCGCGCTCTTCATCTCCGCGCTCGCCATCTGGCACCACTTCAAGGTACCGGTCGGCGAGGAGATCCTGCCGCAGAGCCTGCCGACGGGCGGCGGGCTCTTGGGTGGTGGCCTGCTGCTCGCGCTGCGCAAGTGCTTCGGCGTCGACGGCTCCATCATCATTCTCGGTGTCGGCACAGTCGGCTCCGTCTTGCTCTCGACGACCTGGTCGCTCGCGACAGGCCTCCTCAAGACGCAGGAAAAGGCGAAGCAGGGCGCAGCTGCCGCAGGCTCGGCCATCCAGTCGACCTGCGGCAAGGTCGCCGAAGTCAGCGGCCGTGTCGAAGAGCACGTCGTCGAGGCCGTGCGCGAGAAGGTCAGCAGGGTCAGCAAGGCGAGCTTCTACAACCAGGCGGCGGATAAGCGCTTTGCCGATGCACCCGAAGAGACGGCTGCTGCAGCAGAGCCTCGTATGGCGGCCGAGACTGCGGAGGCGAAAGGCGATACAGGCAATGTGGAAAGTGCCATGCCGGACTTCACGATTGAGTACGGCGCCGCGCATGAAGAAGCGGCAGCGCCCGCAGAGGAGCGCCCGATGGGCTTGCCGGACTCCATCGAGCCAATCGGCATGGCCGCGCCGCCGTCGAGCCTGCGCGAGGGAAGTCCCTTCGTCGAGGGACCCATCGGCAGAGAAACGAGCCCTGCGGCACCTCCAGAAGCCCCTTCCGCTCCGTCAGAGCCTCTGGGCGAGCCAGCGCAGTTTGTCCCGGAGCCAGCAGCTCCTTTCATCGTGCCCAAGACGGAGCCCGTCGTGCCGCCTTCGCCGAGCCCGATGAAGAAGAAGCCGACGGCCATGCCCTCGTACGACGAGATCGCGCCGATCATGCCGGCCGCGGCATTGCTCGACGGCTCGGCCAAGAGCATGGAGAGCAGGCAGGGCAGTGGTTCGCAGGGTGCTGCTGCCAGCTCGTCTGAGGCGGCAACAGCACCTGCTGCGCCGCCGCGCCCCTACGTGCTGCCGCAGGTCACGGAGATTCTCTCGAAGCACGCGAAGAAGCACAATGCCGCGCTCGAGATGGAAATCGCCGACAAGGCACACATCCTGCAGAAGACGCTCGAGGACTTCCACGTCAAGGCAAAGATCATCAACGCCTGCCACGGCCCGGCCGTCACGCGCTATGAGCTCGAGCCGGCACCGGGCGTCAAGGTCAGCAAGATCACGAACCTCGCCGACGACCTCGCGCTGAGCCTCGCCGCGACATCGGTGCGCATCGAGCCGATTCCCGGCAAGGCAGCCATCGGCATCGAGGTGCCGAACAAGGAGCTCGAGGGTGTGCAGCTGCGAGAAGTCCTCGAGAACGAGAAGTTCCTCAAGGCGAAGTCGAAGCTGACGGTCGGCCTCGGCATGGACATCGGCGGCCAGGCCATCTTCGCGGACCTCGCGAAGATGCCGCATCTGCTCGTCGCCGGTGCTACGGGCTCCGGTAAGTCTGTCTGCATCAACACGCTGATCACGAGCATCCTCTTCAAGGCGAAGCCGGAGGAGGTCAAGTTCATCCTCGTCGACCCGAAGATGGTCGAGCTCTCCAACTACAACGGCATCCCGCACCTCATGGTCCCCGTCGTCACGGAGGCCAAGAAGGCGGCCTCCGTGCTCAACTGGTCGGTGCAGGAGATGGAGAAGCGCTACGCGAAGTTTGCCGAGCACAACGTCCGCAACATGGAGACCTACAACACAAAGTTCCCCGAGGACAAGATGCCGGCCATCGTCATCATCATCGACGAGCTGGCCGACCTCATGATGGTCGCGCCGCACGACGTCGAGGACGCCATCTGCCGCCTGGCGCAGAAGGCCCGCGCCGCCGGCATCCACATGGTGCTCGCGACGCAGCGCCCGTCCGTCGACGTCATCACAGGCATCATCAAGGCCAACATCCCGTCGCGTATCTCGTTTGCCGTCTCAAGCCAGATCGACTCGCGCACCATCCTCGACCGCAGCGGCGCCGAGAAGCTCCTCGGGCGCGGTGACATGCTCTTCTATCCGGTCGGCGCGGCGAAGCCCATGCGCGTGCAGGGCGCCTTCATCAGCGACGAGGAGGTCGAGCATCTCTTGGACTTCATCCGCAGCCAGGGGCAGGAGATGGAGGCCAACGAGGAGATCATCACCTTCACCGAGAATGCCATGAAAGAGGACGAGGAGAAGGATGAGGGCAAGGGGCGCCGCGCCTCGAAGTACGACGAACTCTTGCCGGATGCCGTCAATCTCGTCATGTCGACGGGCCAGGCATCGGCCTCGTCTCTTCAGCGCCGCTTCCGCGTCGGCTATACGCGCGCTGCGCGCCTCATCGACGAGATGGAGGATCTCAGCATCGTCGGGCCGAACATCGGCAGCAAGCCGCGCGAGATCCTCATGAACTCTGAGCAGGCCGCTGCCGTGCTGGCCGAGTGCAGTGACAGCTGACGAAAACTTTCACGAAATCGGCTGAAAAATGGTCAACAGACTGGAAAAGCACAGGATGCTTGTGGTATACTTGAGAATGGTTATGTAATTTCCAGTAAATTCCATGCGTAATACCAGAGATAATCATCAGGATTTCTCTTATGGGGGTAGATTTTTTTGAAGTACATGAGTGGTAACGAACTGCGTGAAGCTTATCTGCAGTTCTTTTCGGAAAAGAAAGGTCATCTGCGTCTGCCGAGCTTCTCGCTGATCCCGCAGGACGATCCGACCCTGCTGCTGATCGGCGCCGGCATGGCTCCGCTGAAGCCTTTCTTCACGGGCAAGATGAAGCCGCCCCGCACGCGCGTGACGACGAGCCAGCGCTGCGTGCGCACGGGCGATATCGAGAACGTCGGCCGTACGGCGCGCCATCAGACGTTCTTCGAGATGCTCGGCAATTTCTCGTTCGGCGATTATTTCAAGGGCGAGGCCATTCCCTGGGCTTGGGAATTCCTGACGGAAGTCATAGAGCTGCCGAAAGACAAGCTCTGGGTCACGGTCTATCCGGACGACACGGAAGCCATCGAGATCTGGAAGTCCCAGCCGGGCTTCCCGCAGGACCACATCGTCAAGATGGAGGACAACTTCTGGGAAATCGGCCCTGGCCCGTGCGGCCCGGACTCCGAGATCTACATCGACCTCGGTGAGGAGCGCGGCTGCGGCTCGCCGACCTGCGCCGTCGGCTGCGACTGCGACCGCTACCTCGAGATCTGGAACCTCGTCTTCACGCAGTACGACCGCCAGGAGGACGGCTCCTACAAGAATCTCGCCCATAAGAACATCGATACGGGTTGCGGCCTCGAGCGCCTCGCGTCCGTCGTTCAGAACAAGAAGACGAACTTCGAGACGGATCTTCTCTACCCGATCATCGAGTACGCGGCCAAGGTCGCAGGCGTCGAGTACGGCAAGGACGAGAAGACGGACATCTCGCTGAAGGTCATCGCCGACCACGCGCGCTCCATGGCTGTCATGATCATGGACGGCATCCTGCCGTCGAATGAGGGCCGCGGCTATGTGCTGCGCCGCATCCTGCGCCGCGCCATCCGCCACGGCCGCATGCTCGGCATCAAGGGCAAGTTCCTCGAGGGCGCTGTTGACGCCGTCGTTGAAATCTATCGCGATGCCAGCGACTTTGGCGAGCTCGTCGCTAAGCACGACTACATCAAGAAAGTCATCAGCATCGAGGAAGACCGCTTTGCCGCGACGCTCAACCAGGGCATGGACCTGCTCGACGAGGAGATCAAGGCACTGAAAGCTGACGGCAAGGAGGAGCTGCCGGGTGAAGTCGGCTTCCGCCTCTACGACACGTTCGGCTTCCCGTGGGAGCTCACCGAAGAGATCCTGCACGAGAACGGCCTCGACCTCGACAAAGAGGGCTTCGACAAGGCCATGAACGAGCAGCGCGAGCGCGCGAGAAATGCCCGCGCCGAGAACCAGCGCGTCGCTGTGCCGGATCTCTCGGGTATCGACGTATCGAAGCTCACGGTTGACCCGGAGGCCAAAGAGGCCAAGGTCGTCGCCATCTGGAAGGACGGCAAGCTCGTCGACGAGATCACGGACGGCGAAGAGGCCGGCATCATCCTCGACAAGACCCCGTTCTACGCAGAGGGCGGCGGACAGGTCGGCGACGAAGGCATGCTGCTCGGCGAGTTCGGCCGCATCAAGGCCACGAACGCCAAGAAGCTGCCGGACGGCACGGTCTACCATGTCTCGTACGTAGAGGAAGGCCAGCTCAAGGTCGGCGAGACGGTCAAGATCGAGGTCGACCAGGAGAAGAAGCTCGCTTCGGCGCGCAACCACACGGCAACGCATCTCCTGCAGGCAGCTCTCAAGCAGGTTGTCGGCGACCAGGTCAACCAGGCCGGTTCTTCCGTCACGCCGGACCGCCTGCGCTTCGACTTCACGAACTTTGAGCCGGTCACGCCGCAGCAGCTCGCGGATGTCGAAGAGCTCGTCAACAAGGTCATCCTCAAGGGCCAGGACGTCGAGATCTCGCACATGAGCCTTGAAGAAGCCAAGAAGGCCGGCGCCATGGCGCTCTTCTCGGAGAAATACGGTGATGTCGTGCGCGTCGTCCGCGTGCCGGGCTTCTCGATGGAGCTCTGCGCCGGCTCGCATGTCAAGAATGTCGGCCAGATCGGCATGTTCAAGATCGTCGGCGAGACGGGCATCGCTTCGGGCGTGCGCCGCATCGAGGCCATCACGGGCAAGGCTGCGCTCGACTACGCGAACGAGAAGTTCGCTGTCCTGCAGAAGGCAGCATCCCTGCTCAAGGCGAACGAGGACGATGTCCCCGCAGCTGTTGAGACGCTGCAGGCCGAGAACAAGGAGATGGCCGGCAAGCTCGCTGATGTCGCGGCGATGCAGGAGAAGGCCGATGCTCAGCAGCTCATCGCTGGCGTCAAGGAAGTCAACGGCATCTCCGTCGTCACGGGCAAGGCCAACGTCGAGAACATGGACTCCTTGCGCGAAGTCGCCGATCTCACACTCAGCAAGATCGAGAGCGGCGTCGTCGTGCTCGGCTGCGCCAACGATGGCAAGGTCAACCTCGTCGTCAAGGCATCGAAGGATGCCGTGAAGCGCGGCATCCATGCCGGCAAGATCATCAAGGAAGCCGCAGCAGTCGTCGGTGGCGGCGGCGGCGGACGTCCGGACATGGCACAGGCTGGCGGCAAGAAGGCAGAAGCCCTGCCGCAGGCATTCGAGAAGGCAGTGGCCGTCATCGAAGCACAGCTTGCTTAAGAGATTACAGCAGGAACCTCCCTCCTTATGAGGGAGGTTCCTTGATATCTTGGCACCTTATAAACAGATGATAGATGATGGAGGGTCCTGAATCTTGGAAGTCGATATCACAAAAAAAGTACAGTATTTGATGAAATACGGCCTCGTCGGCCTGATTCTCATTGCCGTGCTCTGTGCTGGCGGCATCTACTACTACCAGCATCAGCATAAGTACTTCAACGTTTACGACGCGCAGGTCACGAGCTCGCTCGTCGCGGCGAAAGTACACGGCAATGCGACCATCACGGAGAAGGTCGTCGAAGACGGTGAGCACGTTGAGGCCGGCGATGTCATCGCCCATGTAAAGAGCACGGTGACGGACGAGCAGATTGCGAACCTCGAGCAAACCGTCGCGCTCTCGCAGCGCAACCTCGATGAGGTCAAGAAGGGGCAGACCGTGACGGTCGCCGTGCCGAGCCCTGCGCCGGCACCGGCTGCGAGCGCACCGCGCAGCAGCGGTTCCTCGCAGAGCGTCGCGAGTGCTGAGTCCCGCATGAATCGCATGAACGAGCTCTTCGAGATGGGTGCCATCAGCGCCGTACAGCGCGATGCCGCCGTCTCGGCCTATCATGCAGCCGTAGCAGCTGCTTCGTCTTCGGCTCCTGCTGCTTCTGCGCCGTCTTCTTCGCCGGCCGTCCGCTACCAGACGACAACACAGCCGCCTGACCCGAAGGCCGTGCAGAATGCAGAGCTCCAGCTCAAGCAGGCGCAGGCCGCGCTCGACAATGCCAAGCAGGATGCCGCTGAGACGGACATCGTCGCGCCGGTAGCCGGCACGGTCTACTACGCGCAGGGCATTGACGAGGGTTCGACGGTCAAGGCAGGCGAGACGGTCGCGAGCGTCGGCAATGCCGACGACATCTGGATTGAGGCCAAGGTCAGCCCCGACAAGGCCGCGAAGATCCGCCTCGGCCAGTTCGTCTCCTACGAGATCGAAGGCCACCAGCTCCAGGGTTCCGTCCAGGATATCCAGCAGCCGGTCAAGAAAGATGACCAGGCTTCGGCCGATAGCGCAGATGCAGCTGCCAGCGCCGGCAACGCCAATGCGGCGGATGCAGCTGGCGCAAATGGTGCTGGTGCCGGCCAGAACGGCCAGGATGCGCAGAGCGCGCAGGCTGGGACAGCTGATGCCGCTGACGGCGACGCTGCCAATGGCCAACTTGCCGCAGGCAATCAGCCCAAGACAACTGCCGAGGCCACAGATGCAGATGATGCGGATGAAGACGTCATGATCATCCGCATTTCCATCCCATCCGGCCTCAACTTCAGCCTCAAGCCAGGCATGAAAGCCGTCGTCAAGTTCGCGATGAACGGCTGACACACTGTTCTGTACTACAAAAAAGACTGCCCCAGCGGCAGTCTTTTTTTGATGCAGCGTATCGCATGGAGGGGCAGGCATTCTCAGCAAGCGATACTCTGTGACAAATTTTCGGCGAATCCCTTTTCTTTTTGCAATAGCTGTGTTATAATGACAATAAATTTTCACTAACTAAAGGATTAAAGACGAAAAGTTTTGCTTTTCGGATTCGATATGAGGAGGGAATGGGTATGGTGAACCCAAAACTCAAGGATGAGCTCAACGACCAGCTCTGTGAGGCGATGCTGTCGCTGGAGACGGTGGATGAGTGCTACCAGTTCTTTGAAGACCTCTGCACGATCAGCGAGCTCAAGGCGATGAGCCAGCGGCTCGAGGTTGCGCGGATGCTGCGCGCTGGTCATACGTACGATGACATCGTCGCGCGCACAGGCGCGAGCACGGCGACGATCAGCCGCGTCAAGCGCTGCCTCAATTACGGCGCAGACGGCTACAACATTGTCCTCGATCGCCTGGACCCGGATGAGGGGGAGGACTCTTCAGACGACTGAATGAGTTCTTATAATAGGAAAAGAATGTAATCAAGATAAAAGGAGACAGACCCATGGATAAAGAAAGACTGACACTGGAGATCCCGTACGGCATGCGCGACTTCCTGCCGGTGGAGGCTGCGGAGAAGCGCGCCATCGAGACGGAGCTCGCTTCCTTGTTTGCGGAGTGGGGCTACGACGAGGTCGTCACGCCGACGATCGAGTACCTCGACAACTTGACGCTCGGCACGAGCCGCGCACTAGAGCCGCATCTCTTCAAGCTCTTCGACAAGGACAACCGCACGCTCGCGCTGCGCCATGAGATGACGACACCGATTGCGCGCCTCGCAGCCAGCCGCCTGCGCGACTATCCGCAGCCGCTGAAGCTTTCTTACGTCAGCAGTGCCTTCCGCTATGAGCAGACGCAGGCTGGCCGCCAGTGTGAGTTCCATCAGGCCGGCGTCGAGCTCATGGGCAGCGCGACGGCCTTTGCTGATGCCGAGGTCATCGCGCTCGCCATCCAGGGCTTGCTGCGCGCCGGCCTCACGGACTTCACGATCTGCCTCGGCCAGGTCGAGTTCGTCTCGGGCATCATGAACCAGTACCAGCTCGCCGACGAGACGAAGCAGAAGCTCCAGACGGCGCTCGAGAAGCACGACCTCGTCTCCTTCCACCGCGCAATCGAGGCACTCGGACTTCCGGAGAAGGCCAAGAAGACGCTCGGCTATCTGCCGCTTCTGAACGGCGGCGAGGAGATGCTCAAGAAAAGCTACACGCTGGCACTCAACGAGCAGAGCCGCCGCGCACTCGACAACCTCGCGGAGATCTACCGCCTGCTGAAGTCGTACGGCGTCGAGCAGTACGTGCGCTTTGACCTCGGCATCATCCGCGATTTCAGCTACTACACGGGCATGGTCTTCGAGGCCTACACGCCGGAGCTCGGCTTCCCGCTCGCTGGCGGCGGTCGTTACGACCACCTGCTTTCGGATTTCGGCAATGCCTGCCCGGCTACGGGCTTTGCCATCGGTATCGAGCGCATCCTGCTCGCGCTGACGCGCCAGGGGCTCGAGAAGCCGGATCAGCCGAAAGACGTCTACCTCGGCTACGCGCCAGGCCGCGAGCACGACGCCATCCAGAAGGCGCAGGAACTGCGCGCAGACGGCAAGGTCGTCGAGCTCGCGCTCATGTGCCAGGATGAGGCGGATGCCCGCGAGATGCAGCAGACGAAGGGCTACGAGAGCCTCGTCTATCTCGCCTGACCATGCTGCAGCAGATGTACGGGCGCGTGCGCCAGTTCGTGCGCGCTGTCACGCAGCATATGGGGGAGGCTGACCACGCCTTTGTGCGCGCGAACTTGCCCGCGAAGGCACTGCCGCTCTTCTACGCGATGCATCCGGCCGACCAGGTCCACGCGCGCAATGTCGCCTATACGGCGCGTGCGCTTGCAGGCGAGCGCGGGCTGCCAGAAGAGCAGCGTGCCTTCCTCATCCGCTGCGCGCTGCTGCACGATGTCGGCCGCCGCAGGGGGGACCTCGACATCCTCGGCAAGGTCTTCGCCGTCCTGATGATGCACTACTTGCCGCGCACTTCCGGGCGCCTCATGATGCGCGAGGGCCGTTTGGGCCATGCGCTCTACGTCTACCGCCATCATCCCGCCATCGGCGCGGCTCTGCTGCGCGGGATCGGCATGGAGGCGGAGGCCGGCATCATCGAGTGCCATCACCAGGCAGCATCGGCCGGCGACAGCTTTGTGCTCACGCTGCTGCGCGAGGCCGATGCACAGAATTAAGCACATTCGTTTTCGCTAAGAACACAATAAAACATTTTACAAAGATTTCTTGACGAATCGTAATTTTGGTGTTAACATAGGGTTCATCGAAATCCTTTAGCAAGATAAAGGATGAAAATCATAGGAAAAGTACAGAACGTACAGAACGATAGAATCGTCAAATCATCTCAGGAGAGGGAATATGAAAAATACCATGGATTACCTGACCATCGCCCTGCCGAAGGGCAAGCTCTTCTCGCTCTCGGCTGACCTGCTGGCCAAGGCGGGCTACACGGCGGAAGGTCTTTCGGATAAGTCGCGCAAACTCGTCATCTCGAATGAAGAGAAGAAGATCCGCTTCATCGTCTCGAAGACGGCAGATGTGCCGACGTACGTCGAGTACGGCGCGGCCGACATCGGCGTCATCGGCAAGGATGTGCTGCTGGAGTCGGGCAAGGATGTCTACGAGCTTCTAGACCTCGGCTTTGGCCGCTGCCACCTCATGATGGCGGTGCCGAAGGCCGAGAAGCGCGAGAAGCTCGTCGACTACGACCACACGCGCGTCGCGACGAAGTTCCCGCACATCGCCGAGCAGTTCTTCAACAAGCACGGCATGCAGATGGAGTACATCAAGCTCAACGGCTCGATCGAGCTCGGCCCGATCGTCGGGCTCTCTGAGAGCATCGTCGATATCGTCGAGACGGGCACGACGCTCCGGGAAAACGACCTCGAGGAGATTGCCTACATCCTCGACGCGACGGCGCGGCTCATCGTCAACCGCGTGAGCTTTAAGCTCAAGTTCGACCGCATCAGCCAGCTCACGGAAGAGCTGCGCAAGATCCTCGAGCTCGAGCAGCAGGCAAAGGCTGAGGCGTAAGCACAGTAGCAGGGATAGACAGTGGAAAGCGAGGAAGTATAGATGAAGATCGTAAAAGCCAGTGAAGTCGGAGAATATGCCATTGAGAAGATGCTGACGAAGGCATCCTTTGATGAAGTAGAGCTCAGCCCGAAAATCCGCGAGGCCAACAAGAAGACGTTTGGCCGCGATATGACGGCAGCCGAGCTCGTGCGCCAGATCGTCGGCGATGTGCGCCGCGAGGGCGATGCCGCGGTCATCCGCTACACGAGCCTCATCGACCGGGTCGACTACAAGCCCGAGGACTTTCTCGTGACGGAAGCCGAGTACGAAGCGGCTGAGAAGGCGGCAGATCCCGCCGTCGTCGAGTCGCTGCGCAAGGCGGCTGAGAACGTGCGCCGCTACCATCAGGAGCAGAAGCCGAACTCGTGGATGACGTACCGCGAGAAGGGCTCCATCCTCGGCCAGTCCATCATCCCGCTCGACCGCGTCGGCATCTACGTGCCGGGCGGCACGGCTGCCTACCCGTCATCCGTCATCATGAACGCTGTGCCGGCCTCGGTCGCTGGTGTCGGTGAGATCATCATGATGGTACCGCCGAAGAACGGCAAAATCAATCCCTACGTCCTCATCGCCGCGCGTGCGGCCGGCGTCAAGAAAATCTACAAGATCGGCGGCGCTCAGGCCATCGCTGCGATGGCCTTCGGCACGGAGACCATCCCGCGCGTCGACAAGATCACGGGTCCGGGCAACATCTTCGTCACGCTGGCCAAGAAAGAGGTCTACGGCCATGTCGACATCGACATGCTCGCAGGGCCGAGCGAGATCCTCATCGTCGCCGACAAGACGGCGGATCCTGTCTACACGGCGGCCGACATGCTGAGCCAGGCCGAGCACGACCCGCTGGCCTCGAGCATCGTCATCACGGACGACGAGGAGCTGGCCGGCAAGGTCGCAAAGGAAGCGGAGAAACAGCTCGCCAAGCTGCCGCGCCGCGAGATCGCGCAGGCGTCGATCGACCGCAACGGCCTGATCGTCGTCGCCGAGGACATGATGCAGGCCATGCGCTTTGCCAATGTCTCGGCGCCGGAGCACATGGAGCTCCTGACGGCCCAGCCGTTCCAGCTGCTGCCGTACGTGCGCCATGCCGGTGCCGTCTTCCTCGGCGCTTACTCGCCGGAGCCACTCGGTGACTACTTCGCCGGCCCGAACCACGTACTGCCGACGGGCGGCACGGCGCGCTACTACTCCGTGCTCAACGTCGAGACGTTCATGAAGCGCACGAGCATCATCTCGTACACGCAGCCGGCGCTCTCCGATGTCAGCGAGGACATCATCCGCCTCGCCGAGACGGAGGGCCTGCAGGCACATGCCAATGCCATTCGCATCCGCCGCGAGCAGAAGTGAAACGATAGATAGATAATCGATATCTGATATAGAAGGGATAGGGGACTATGCTGAATTACCGCAACGGCCTTGCCGATATGCCATCCTACGACGTCGTCGAGCGTCCCTGGGAGATCAAGATCAACGCCAATGAGTGCAATATGAGCCTGCCGCCGCTCGTCGAGGAGCGCGTCATGAACCGACTCGGGACGGTCGCGTTCAATCGCTATCCGAATGAGCAGTACGATGACCTGCGCGACCAGATCGCGCGCAACTTCTCCATGCAGCGCGAGAACGTGCTGATCGGCAGCGGCTCGTCTGAGATCATCGAGAAGCTCTTCTACTGCTTTGGCGGCAGCCCGGAGGCTAAGATCGTCTATCCGCAGCCGTCGTTCTCGATGTACAAGATCTACGCCAAGGCGGCTGAGGCCACGGGCGTGCCCGTCGACCTCAATCCGGAGGACTATTCGCTCGACATCGACAAGTTCATCCAGACGGTCAACGAAGAGAAGGCGACGCTCGCTGTCATCTGCAACCCGAATAACCCGACGGGCAATGCCTTCACGGTCGAAGAGATCGAGAAGATTGCCTCGAATATCGACTGCGCCTTCCTCGTCGACGAGGCTTATATGGAGTTCTACGGCCAGACGGCGGTGCGCCTGCTGGCGAAATACCCGAACATGATCATCGCGCGCACCTTCTCGAAGGCGTACGGCCTCGCCTCGTGCCGCGTCGGCTACATGCTCGCGGATGAGAAGATCGTCGAGATGATCGACAAGTCCTACATGCCGTACCACATGAATGTGCTCTCACTCGTCACGGCCGACATCTGCTACCAGATGCGCCAGGAGTTCGTGCCGCACATCCAGATCATGATCTCGGAGCGCAAGCGCATGCAGGAAGAGCTCAAGAAGCTGCCGGGTGTCAAAGTCTTCCCGTCGGAGACGAACTTCATCCTCGTCCACTACGATAAGGCGCAGGAGCTCAACGCGCTCTTCGAGTCGAAGGGCATCGGCGTGCGCCACTTCGGCGATGCGCCGGGCCTCAAGGACTGCCTGCGCATCTCGATGGGCCGCCGCGAGGAGAACGACATCTGGTACAGCTACTTCAAGGCATTCACGGAGGGGAGAGCATGAGTATCCGCACAGCGACCGTCGAGCGCAAGACGGCAGAGACGAGCGTCAAGCTCATCCTCAATCTCGATGGCAACGGCCACGGTGTCATCGACTCGGGCATCGGCTTCTTTGACCATATGCTCAACCTCATGACGGCCCACGGCCTCATGGACCTCACACTCGCTTGCGACGGCGACATCGACGTCGACGGCCATCATTCCGTCGAGGACATCGGCATCACGCTGGGGCAGGCGTTCAAGCAGGCCATCGGCGATAAGAAGGGTATCCGCCGCTACGGTACGTTCTATCTGCCGATGGACGAAGCGCTGGCTTTCGTCTCTTTAGACATCAGCGGCCGCCCGTTCCTCGTCTACGACGACGGCGGCGAGATGGCCCCGATGATCGGCGGCTACGATACAGAGCTCACCGAGGAATTCCTGCGGGCCTTCGCCGTCAATGCTGGCATCACCCTGCACGTCCGCGTACTCTACGGCAAGAACTCGCACCACAAGGTAGAGGCCATCTTCAAGGCCCTCGGCCACGCTTTGCGCATCGCCGTCGAGAAGGACCCGCGCGTTGACGGCATCCCGTCGACGAAGGGCTCGCTCTGAGTCTGTGCCCGATACGATAGGAGGAATATGCATGATTGCAATCATTGATTACGGTGTCGGCAATCTCTTCAGCGCCGAGAAGGCCTTTGCCGCGCTCGGCGCCGATGTCCGCGTGACGAGTGACGAGAGCACCATCCGCCAGGCCGACAAGATCGTGCTGCCGGGCGTCGGTGCCTTCGGCGACTGCATGAAGAATCTCGAAGAGAGCGGCCTCATCCCCGTGCTCAAGGAGTCTGTCGCTGCAGGAAAGCCGCTGCTCGGCATCTGTGTCGGCCTGCAGGTCCTTTTCGACGGCAGCGAGGAGAGCCCGGAGGCGAAAGGCCTCGGCCTCATCCACGGCATGGTGAAGAAGATCCAGGCGCCGGGCCTCAAAGTCCCGCACATGGGCTGGAACTCCATCAAGGTCCGCGAGCCGCGCGAGAAGCTTGACCTCTTCAAAGGCCTCTCGGACAAGCCCTACGTCTACTTCGTGCACAGCTACCACGCCGTGCCGGAGGACAAGAGCGTCATCACGGCCACGACGGAGTACGGCGAGCAGCTGACGGCCGCCGTCGCCTGCGGCAACATCCAGGCCACGCAGTTCCACCCGGAGAAATCCGGCGACGTCGGGCTCGCCATCCTGAAGAATTTTGTTGAAGGTTGAGTTGAAGGTTGAACTGAAGGTAAAAGGAGAGCCTCTATGATTATTTTCCCAGCAATCGACATCCGCGGCGGCAAGTGCGTGCGACTCTTGAAAGGCGACTTTGAGAAGGAGACGGTCTTCTCGGACAAACCAGAGGAGATGGCAAAAAAGTGGCAGGCTCAGGGCGCCGAGTTCCTGCACCTCGTCGACCTCGACGGGGCGCTTGCCGGCAAGTCTCAGAATCTCGCGACGGTCGAGAAGATCCTCGCGGCCGTCGACATCCCTGTCGAGCTCGGCGGCGGCATCCGCACGATGGAGAACATCGATGATGTTCTCGCGCTCGGCGTGCGTCGCGTCATCCTCGGCTCCGTTGCCGTGCGCGATCCGGAGCTCATCCGCGAGGCCTGCGCGAAGTACGGCGACCGCATCGTCGTCGGCATCGACGCCAAGGACGGCATTGTCGCCGTCGATGGCTGGGGTGTCTCGGGTGATGTCGAGGCCACGGCGCTCGCCAGAGAGATGAAGAAGGCCGGCGTCAAGACAATCATCTACACGGACATCTCGCGCGACGGCACGCTTTCGGGCGTCAACGTCGAGGCGACGGCCAAGCTCGCGCGCGAGAGCGGCGTCGCCATCGTCGCTTCGGGCGGCGTCAAGTCCATCGCCGACATCGAGGCGCTGAAGCCCTATGAGAAGGACGGCATCGAGGGCGTTATCGTCGGCAAGTCCATCTACATGGGGACGCTGGACCTCGCGAAGGCTATTGAAATCGCGGCGAAGGAGGACTAAAATAGATGTATACGAAACGCATTATCCCTTGTCTTGATGTCAAGGACGGGCGCGTCGTCAAGGGCACGAACTTTGTCGGACTGCGCGACGCGGGCGATCCCGTCGAGCTCGCTGCCCGTTACGACGAGGAGCGGGCGGATGAGCTCGTCTTCCTCGATATCACGGCCTCGAGCGACAACCGCGGCACGATGGTCAATGTCGCGCGCGACTGTGCCTCGAAGGTCTTCATCCCGTTCACGGTCGGCGGCGGCATCCGCACGGTCGAGGACATGCGCCGCATGCTCAAGGCCGGTGCCGACAAGACGTCGCTCAACACGGCAGCCGTCAAGAATCCGGGCCTCCTCAAGGAGGGCGCGGAGAAGTTTGGCCGCCAGTGCATGGTGCTCGCCGTCGACGCGCGCCGCGCGGGCGACCAAAAGTGGGAGGTCTACGTCAACGGCGGCCGCACGCCGACTGGCCTCGACTGCCTTGAGTGGGTCAAGAAGGCCGTCGAGCTCGGCGCCGGCGAGATCCTCCTGACGAGCATGGATGCCGACGGCACGAAGGATGGCTACGACATCGAGCTGACGCGCGCCGTCTCCGACGCCGTCAACGTGCCGGTCATCGCTTCAGGCGGCGCCGGCAAGCTCGAGCACTTCTACGATGTCCTGACCCTCGGCCATGCCGACGCCGTGCTCGCGGCATCCGTCTTCCACTACGGCCAGTTCACCGTGCGTCAGGTCAAGGAATACTTGAAATCCCGCGGAGTGGAGGTTCGATTCTAATGGCAAATGCAGAAAATACGATTGACATCTCGATGGTCAAGTTTGACGAGAAGGGCCTCGTGCCTGCCGTCGTGCAGGAGGAAAACGGCCAGGTGCTCATGCTGGCCTACATGAACGAGGAATCCCTCAAGAAGACGCTTGAGACGGGCTACACCTGGTTCTTCAGCCGCAGCCGCCAGAAGCTCTGGCAGAAGGGCGAGACGTCTGGCAACGTCCAGAAGGTCAAGGAAATCTCCTACGACTGCGACGGCGACACATTGCTCGTGCGCGTGCATCAGACGGGCGTCGCCTGCCATACGGGCACGTACACCTGCTTCAGCGGCCGCAAGCTCATGGGCGGGGAGGAGAAGGGCGTCGCCGTCGTGCCGCCGGCGAAGAAGGCGGACCTCGCCGCCGTCCTCTACGATCTCTACAACGTCATCCAGGACCGCCGCCTCAACCCGGTCGAGGGTTCCTACACGAACTACCTGTTCGAGAAGGGCCAGGACAAGATCCTCAAGAAGGTCGGCGAAGAGGCAGTCGAGACGATCATCGCCTCGAAGAACAACGTGCGCAAGGAGATCCTCTACGAGATGGGCGACCTCTGGTATCACTGCCTCGTCCTGCTCGCTTACCACAACATCTCCCCGGAGGAGCTCTTCGCCGAGCTCATGGGCCGCAGGAAGGGCGCGAGCTACCACAAGTTCACCGGCAAGACCGGCGTGCGCCCAGACCTCTGATTGCGTCAGATAGCCTGCCTGTGGTATACTGGACAGAGTTTGCAAAGACCCTCGGTTTTTCCGGGGGCTTTTTTGTGGATCGGATGAGTAGATGAACCGGGAATCGAAAGGAAAACGAGAAATGACGAATGAGATGACACCAGAGCAGCGCCAGACGGGGCGCGCCCTCGCGCAGCTCCAGAAACGCATCCAGAAGATGCACGCGCTGCGCGACAAAATGAACGCGGGCCTCGCGCGCGTGACGGAGGCGAACCTCGACCTCGCGCTGACGCAGAAGAAGAACCTGCGCGCCCTCTCGGCCGAGTACGATGCGCTCGCCCAGGAAGTGCACTGTCTGCCGCCGCTCGATGCCGCTGCCGTACTCGAGGATGAGTACAACTACATCCTGACCATCGGCAACATCATCGAGACGACGCGCGAGCTCAAGAAGCGGTCCAAGATCGATGACGATGTACGTGAGAGCATCACGAGCGGCCTCGTGAAGTTCTACGAGGGCCTGCGCGGCGAACTCGCGCGTGCCGCCTATCAGAAAGAGCAGCAGCACAAGCAGCAGTAGAAAATTTTCTTTCTGTGACGTTTCTCTCTTGACGCCGCGCTGCAGAGCTCATATAATGAAGGTGTAAAACAAAAAAGAAGCCTTGCAGGGCTGACGGATGAGTGGAATTGACCACATGTCCTGCAACGTTATGATCAGCCGACCGTCTGGGCAGGGCATCTGTTCCGGACGGTCTTTTTTGATTCTCCGCGGATGGATGCCCAAGGCAATTCTGGAGGTAGATCAAATGAGAAATCGCTGGCTTATCGCGCTGAGCGCCGTCGGGATCCACATCTCGATCGGCAGTGTCTATGCATGGAGCGTCCTGACGCGCCCCATCATGAAGGAGATGGGCTTCTCGCTCGCCGAGACGACCTGGACCTTCTCGCTGGCCATCCTGTTCCTCGGCTTTTCCGCCGGCTTCCTCGGCAGCTTCGTCGAGAAGATCGGCCCGAAGAAGAGCGGCCTGATCGCCATGACGTTCTTCGGCGCGGGCATGCTCGGCACGGCTTACGCCATCTCGGCGCAGAGCCTCACGCTCCTGTATCTCTTCTACGGTGTCATTGGCGGCATCGGCCTCGGCGTCGGCTACATCACGCCGGTCTCGACGCTCGTCAAGTACTTCCCGGATCACCGCGGCTTTGCGACGGGCCTCGCCATCATGGGCTTCGGCTTTGCGGCGCTCATCGCCGGTCCTGTCATGCAGTACCTGACGGCGACGGTCGGCCTCGTCAACAACTTCCTGATCCTCGGCTGCGCCTACATGCTCATCATGGGAGCGTCTTCGCTCTATCTGAAGCCGCCGGTCCTCAAGGACAGCACGGGCAAGGTCACGCACATCCAGCAGGGTGTGACGGCCAATGAGGCACTCAAGACGTGGCAGTTCGCCTCGCTCTGGTGGATCTTCTTCGTCAACATCACGTGTGGCATCGGCCTCCTGGCTGTTGCCTCGCCGATGGCCCAGGAAGTCATCGGCATGGATGCCGCAGCTGCCGCCTCGATGGTCGGCATCATCGGCGTCTTCAATGGCGGCGGCCGCATCGTCTGGTCGACGATCTCCGACTTCATCGGCCGCGGCCGCGTCTACATGCTCTTCTTCCTGCTCGAGGTCCTCGCGTTCTGGCAGCTCGGCCAGACGAAGGAAGCCCTCGTCTTTGAGCTCCTCGTGCTCTTGATCATCAGCTGCTATGGCGGCGGTTTCTCGTGTATGCCGGCATACCTTTCGGATATCTTTGGCACGCGCCAGCTCAGCGCCATCCACGGCCGTATCTTGACGGCCTGGGGCCTCGCCGGCGTTGCCGGTCCGTCCATCGTCTCGTTCTTCCACGCACAGACGGGCGGCTACACGGCTTCGCTCTACTTCTTTGCCGCCTGCTTCGTGCTCAACTTCATCATCGCCGCCGTGCTCAAGCAGTACGGCCAGCGCAAGAAGGAGACGCGCGCAGCACTCTGATACGACATTCTCAATCCCTTTTATTCCCTTTGACTCCGGTCCCTATGGTTGGCGCGTGGCGCTAGGCATAGCGTCACGCTTGGTTGGCGTCGCCGGGGTCAGCAAATCCTGCTTCATCTCCGGATGAAGCAGGATTTTTGGTATTCTGTGGCGAATGAATAGGGAGCAAGAGTAACGAAAGGATGATTTATCAATGAAAACGATTGCCCTGATTGCTCACGACAAGAAGAAGAGCGAGATGCTCGAGTTCGTCGGCCACCACAAGGAACTCCTCTCGAAGTTCCACCTGATCGCGACGCGCACGACAGGTACCCTGATCAACGACACCTTCGGCCTCGGCGTCGAGACGATGCTCTCCGGCCCGATGGGCGGCGACCAGCAGATTGGCGCGCGCGTCGCCGTCGGCGATGTCGACTATGTCATCTTCCTGCGCGACCCGCTGACGTCCCAGCCGCACGAGCCGGACATCAACGCCCTGCTGCGCCTCTGTGACGTCCACGACGTGCCGCTCGCAACGAACCGCAAGAGCGGCCACATCCTGCTCGCCTATGCCGCTGCACATATGGAGGACAAGGAAGAGCCCGCAGCAGAATGATTTCGTGCGTGTACATCTGTGTATACATAAAGGAAGCTAATTGACAACGCGCTCAAAAACTCCTATAATAATCCACAAAGCAATGTTGCTTGAGACATCCATCACAGCAACATTGCTTTTTCTTTTCTGGCATCATCAAACGTAACGGAAACCTGAAGGGGTGGGTATTATGGATTTATCGAAGCTGTTGGCGGATGTCAACAATTTTGTCTGGGGCCCCGTCATGCTGGTACTGCTCGTCGGTACGGGCATTTTCCTGACGGTGCGCCTGAAGTTCCTGCCATGGCGCAATCTCGGCTATGCGATCCACATGGTCTTCTCGAAGCGCGACAAGCACGCCGGCGATATCTCGCCGTTCCAGTCGCTCATGACGGCGCTGTCGGCGACAATCGGCACGGGCAACATCGTCGGTGTCGCAACGGCCATGGTCCTTGGCGGCCCGGGTGCGCTCGTCTGGATGTGGATCAGCGCGGCCTTTGGCCTCTCGACGAAGTACGGTGAGTCGGTCCTGGCCGTCAAGTACCGCGAGACGAACAGCGTCGGCGAGATGGCCGGCGGCCCGATGTACGCGATGAAGAACGGCATCAAGAACAAGTACGTCGGCCGCACGCTTGCGTTCCTGTTCTCGCTCTTTGTCGTCCTTGCCTCCTTCGGCATCGGCAACATGACGCAGGCCAACTCGATCGCGGCAGCGCTCTCGAGTAGCTACGGCATCCCGACGTGGCTCATCGGCGGCGTCATCGCAGTCATGGCGCTCAGCGTCCTCGTGCGCGGCATCCGCAGCATCGGTTTCGTCTCGAGCATCATCGTGCCGGTCATGGCCGCCTTCTACTTCCTCATCTCGATTGTCGTCATCTGCGCCAACTTTGAGGCCGTGCCATCCGGCATCGCGGAGATGTTCCGCATGGCCTTCTCGTTTGATTCTGTCGCGGGCGGCATCGGCGGTTCCATCGTCGCTTCGATGCTGACCTCCATGCGTTGGGGCGTCGCGCGCGGCGTATTCTCCAATGAGGCTGGTCTCGGCTCCGCGCCGATTGCAGCGGCTGCGGCCCGCACGGACCACGCTTCGCGCCAGGGCTACGTCAACATGACGGGCACTTTCTTCGACACGATGATTATCTGCATGCTCACGGGCCTCGTCATCGCCTCATCCGGTGTGCTCGGCACGGTCGACCCGGCGACGGGCAAGCTCGTCTCTGGCGTCCAGCTGACGATCCTCGCGTTCTCGACGGTCTTTGGCCCGTACGCGAAGCTCATTGTCTCCGTCTCGATTGCGCTCTTCGCGTTCTCGACCATCCTCGGCTGGGAGTACTATGGCGAGAAGGCGCTCGAATACCTGATCGAGAAGCGTCCAGTCATCATGGCCTACCGCGTCATCTTCTCGCTCGTGACCTTTGTCGGCGCGACGACGACGCTCGAGGTCGTCTGGAACTTCTCCGATACGATGAACGGCCTCATGATCATCCCGAACCTCATCTGCCTGCTCTGGCTCAACAAGGACATCGCGCAGGAGTGCTTCGATTACGAAGAGCACGTCGTGGCCTTTGAGAAGAAGGGCCAGCAGATCGACTACCAGGGCGCAGGCGAGGCAGCCGAGGACGAGCTCGCCAGCCAGAAGTCCTGAAGCCGTGTTTTGCGACAGGTCATCAGCGCTTGACACAACGACAACTGAATTGTGAATTGAAACAAATGGCTCTTCTATGATAGAATAGAAGGGCCGTTTTTCGGCTTTTTATATTGCGATTTCAGTAACGCGAGCTTGTAATGCGACTGTATCAGATGGGAGAGTGAAAATTGGAGAAAGAATTGCTGAGACTCGAGCATATCGACAAATTCTATGGCAGCCGTCAGATCCTCGAGGACCTGAACCTCGTCATTCACGAAAACGAATTCCTGACGCTCTTAGGGCCGTCGGGCTGCGGCAAGACGACGACATTGCGCCTGATTGGCGGCTTTGAGCGGCCGGACAAGGGGCGCATCCTGTTCGACGGACAGGACATCACGAAGCTGCCGCCGGAGAGGCGGCAGGTCAACACCGTCTTCCAGAAGTATTCCCTGTTCTCGAACATGGATGTGGCCGAGAACATCGCCTTCGGTCTCAAGATCAAGGGCAAGTCCGCCGCCTACATACGCGACAAGATCAAGTACGCGCTGAAGCTCGTCAATCTCGACGGCTACGAGCATGCAGATGTCACGGCGCTCTCGGGCGGTCAGCAGCAGCGCATCGCCATCGCGCGCGCTGTCGTCAATGAGCCGAAGGTCCTGCTGCTCGACGAGCCGCTCTCCGCGCTCGACCTCAAGCTGCGCCAGAGCATGCAGCGCGAGCTCGTCAAGATCAAGCGCGAGCTCGGCATCACCTTCGTCTTCGTCACGCACGACCAGGAGGAGGCCCTCTCGATGTCGGACACGGTCGTCGTCATGAATCAGGGCTGGATCCAGCAGATCGGCACGCCGGAGAGCGTCTACAATGAGCCGGAGAACGCCTTTGTCGCGGACTTCATCGGCGACAGCAACATCATCGACGGCATCATGGTGCGCGACAAGCTCGTCCACCTGCTGGGCAAGGACATCCCGTGCATCAACACGGGCTTCGGCGAGAATGTCCCCGTCGACGTCCAGATCCGCCCGGAGGACATCCAGATCTGTGCGCCGGAGGACGGTCAGTACCGCGGCGTCATCCGCTCTGTCGTCTTCAAGGGGACGGTCTACGACATCACGATTGAGGCAGGCGGCTTCTCGTGGCTCGTCCAGACGATTACAGGCCACGAGCCGGGCAGAGAGGTCGGCATCCGCCTGGCGCCGTCGAACATCCAGATCATGGCGAAGCCTGCTTCGGAAGATGAGGAGGCGGCGCATGATGCATGACAGCAAAAGCGTTGCGCGGCTGTTTGCAGCGCCGTTCACGGTCTGGGCCGTCCTTTTCATCGTGCTGCCGCTCTTCTTCGTCCTCTATCACGGCCTGACGGATGGGGAAGGGGCCTTCACGCTCGCGAACCTCTGGGAGGCCGTGCAGATGGAGTATCTCAGGGCGCTCGGCCTCTCGGTGGAGCTCGCACTCGTCAGCACCGTCATCTGCCTCGTGCTCGCCTATCCGCTCTGCATGATCCTGCAGGAGATCAAGCGCGGCCGCATGGTCTTGATCTTCCTCTTGTTCCTGCTGCCGCTCTGGATGAACTCGCTCCTGACGACGATGGCCTGGCAGACCATCCTCGAGAAGAACGGCATCATCAACATGGTGCTGCACGCACTCGCGCTGCCGGAGGTCACGCTCATCAACACGCCGTTGGCCATCGTCATCGGCATGGTCTACAACTTCCTGCCGTACATGGTGCTGCCGCTCTACGTCTCGCTCTCGCACATCGACAAGAGCATCATCGAAGCGGCGCACGACCTCGGCGCGGGCCGCTGGCAGACCTTCCGCCGCATCGTCTTCCCGCTCTCGCTTCCCGGCGTCATCAGCGGCTGCACGATGGTCTTCATCCCCGCGCTGACGACCTTCGTCATCAGTGCGCTCCTCGGCGGCAACAAGATCCTCCTGATCGGCAACATCATCGAGCAGGAGTTCACGGCCGCCTATGACTGGCAGCTCGGCAGCGCCCTCTCGATGATCCTCATGGTCTTCATCATCCTCAATATCGTGGTAGAAGCCTTTTCGGAGCGCAATGCGAAGGAGCAGGAGGTGGATTCGTGATGGCAAAGCTCAAGAAAATCTATCTCGGCATCATCATCGTCTTCCTCTACGCGCCAATCCTTGTCCTCATCGCGCAGTCGTTCAATGCGAGCCGCTACCGCGGCCAGTGGACGGGCTTCACCCTGCAGTGGTACGAGAAGCTCTTCACGAGCGAGGACATCATTGAGGCATTCCTCAACACATTGACGATCGGCCTGACGGCTGCGTTCTTCGCGACGCTCCTCGGGCTCATCACGGCGCTTGCCATCCGCAATCTCTCGAAGAAGAGCCAGCTCGTCTTCCGCGGCCTCGCGAATGTGCCGCTCCTCAACGCCGACATCGTCACGGGCATCTCGCTGATGCTGCTGTTTCTCGGCCTCGGCCTGCGCCTCGGCTACGACACGATCCTCATGGCGCACGTCGTCATCAACCTGCCCTACGCGATGCTCTGCATCCTGCCGCAGGTCATGGGACTCGACCACGTCTGCTACGAGGCCGCGCTCGATCTCGGCGCGACGCCTTTCCAGGCGTTCCGCAAGGTCATCCTGCCGGAGCTGCGCCCCGGCATCGCCGCGGCCTTCCTACTGTCATTTGCCATGTCGGCCGACGACTTCATCGTGACGTACTTCACGAAGGGCGCGGGCATTGACACCTTGACGACAGCCATCTACGCGCAGCTCAAGCTCGGCATCCATCCCGAGATGTACGCACTCTCCACACTGTTCTTCCTCGGCGTCATCGCCTTTGTGGCACTGCTCATGGTCAACTGGCGCCTGCTGAAACGCCGCCAGGGAAAGGAGTGGGTATGATGAAGAAACTATCGGTTCTATTGCTGCTCCTGTGTTTCATGACGGCCTTCCTAACGGCTGGCTGCGACAGCCTGGCCGAGGAGGAAGAGGAGGGGGATGACACGCTCTACATCTACAGCTGGGGCGACTACCTCGACCCGGACGTCATCGCGCAGTTCGAGGAGGAGACGGGCATCCACGTCGTGCTCGACGAGTTCGACACGAATGAGAGCATGTACCCGCGCGTCAAGGAGGGAGCGACGAATTACGACCTCATCTGCCCGTCGGACTACATGATCCAGAAGATGGCCGAGAACGACCTCTTGCAGCCGCTCGACTACGACCAGCTGCCGAATGCCAAGAAGTACATCGGCGAGGATTTCCTCAAGCAGGCTGAGTCGTACGACCCGGGCAACCGCTATTCCATCCCGTACTGCTGGGGAACGGTCGGCCTTATGTACAACAAGAAGCTCATTCACAGTGAAGATGGTGAGATTGACAGCTGGTCGCCTCTCTTCGACCCGGCCTACAAGGACGAGATCCTCATGCAGGATTCCGCGCGCGATGCCTTCATGATTCCGCTGCGCCTCATGGGCGATTCCATGAACACGAAGGACTCGAAGGAACTTGAGGCGGCGCGCGACATGCTGATCGCGCAGAAGCCGCTCGTCCAGGCCTACGGCGTCGACGACATCCGCGACAAGCTCGCCTCGGGCGAGGCCGCGCTCGGCGTCATCTACTCGGGTGAGGCCATCAACCTGCTCAAGGCCAATCCGGACCTCGCGTTCTGCCCGGCGCCCAAGGAGGGCACGAACCTCTGGATGGACGGCTGGGTCATTCCGAAGCAGGCCAAGCATGTCGAGAATGCCCATAAGTTCATCGACTTCCTTTGCCGCCCGGACATCGCCGCGAAGAACTTCGAGGCACTCGGCTACTCCACGCCGAACACTGCCGTCCAGGCGCTCGTCGAGGACGACATGGACGAGGACGAAATAGAGATTGCCTTCCCTGACCCCGCGGTCTACCGCGGTCAGGAGACGTACCAGTATCTCGGCGAAGCCATCGACAAGCTCTACACCAAGCTCTGGCTCCAGGTCAAGGTTGAATAAAGTCGAATGGCGAGAACTGCCTATTGCAGTCTCCCGCCGTATCCCATATAATATAGGGTAGCAGAATCAAATGCCGGCACTTTGTGCCGGTTTTCTATATCTATACATGCGAAAGGATGGCAGCAGATGCAGAAATTCCGGATTGTTCCGAGTCGGAAGAATATGTTCTGGCAGCTCGTGCAGGGCATGCGGCTGGAAAAGGGGGATAAGACACTCCTGCGCGAGGCCACGATCCGCCACGTCGAGGTCTGCACGCGCACAAACAGCTGGGAGATCGCGCTGAGCACGCAGACGTTGCTGCCGGAAGCACTGCTCGAATCGGCAGCCGACCAGATCGCCAAGAAGTGCCAGCTCGACGCTGTCGTCTTCTACCAGGATGTCGTCAACATCGAGGACGCTCTCGCGAAGATCTGGCCAAGGCTTGTCTACGAGACGGCGGAGGGCAATCCGACGGTCTACGAGCTCCTGAAGCGCTCGAAATACACGGTTGACGGCAGCCACATCCTCATCGATGTGCCGGGCGAGCTCGGCGGCGAGATCATGCGCGCGCATTCCGTCACGCAGGTCATGAGCCAGATCATCGAGAAGGCGGTCGGATACCGCTGCCACGTCGAGTGCGAGGCCAGCGAGGAAGTGCTGCAGAATCTCGAGGTCGACGACAGTTTCCAGAATCCCGATTACATCGAGGCACTGCAGCACGAGAAGGCCCGCCGCGCCAAGGAAGCCCGCGCTGCTGAAGAAGCGGCAGAGCGCTCCGCAGGCGAAGTGGAGGAGGGCGGTATTCCTGCGCCGGCCTTTGCCCGCACAGCGAGCACGGCAGACGAGCGCGCACCGCTTTCGCGCTATGAAGCGGCCGCTCCCGCCCATGAAGTTGCTGCGTCTAAGGCGGCTGCGCCGAAGCCTGCGAAGAAGACGGTGAAGCCTGCGGATCATACGGCCCACGAGAGTGAGCCGGTCGTCGTGCAGGACAGGGGCAATCTCATATTTGGCCGCGGCGTCTCGGGTGCGCTGCATAAGATCACCGAACTCGTCGGCGAGATCAAGAGTGTCGTCGTCGAGGGCACGATTGGCGAGGGCCCTGGGTCGGGCATCCGCCTGCTCGAGTTCAAGTCGGGCACGAAGCTTCTGACCTTCTGCATCTCCGATGAGACGGACGGCATCGCCTGCAAGAAGTTCTTCACGAAGGGACGCCGCCGCAAGAGCGGCGAACCGGAGCCCGACTGCGACGAGGTCATGGCCGCACTCAAGGAAGGCATGGCCGTGCGCGTGCAGGGCTCCGTGCGCTTCGACACTTTCATGAACGAGTACGTGCTTTTCGTCAACAGCCTCGCCAAGAAGGAGAAGAAGAGCCGCGAGGACCACGCCGAGGTCAAGCGCGTCGAGCTCCACGCGCACACGACGATGAGCAGCATGGACGCCGTCGTCTCCGTCAAGGACCTCATCAAGACGGCCGACCGCTGGGGCTGGCCCGCCGTAGCCGTCACGGACCACGGCGTCGTGCAGGCTTTCCCGGACGCCGCCAAGGCCCTGAGCAGCTGCAAGAGCGACCTCAAGGTCATCTACGGCATGGAGGGCTATCTCGTGCAGCAGGACCATTTGCAGAAGCGTGCGAACCACATCATCATGCTCGCGAAGAATCCCAACGGCCTGCGCAATCTCTACCAGCTCGTCTCGCTCGCGCATCTGCGCTACTTCCACCGCCAGCCGCGCCTGCCGAAGCACATCATCGAGGAGTACAGGAGCGGCCTGCTCATCGGCTCCGCCTGCGAGGCCGGCGAGCTCATCCGCGCCATCGAGGAGCAGCGCACGGACGAGGAGCTCATGGAGATTGCCTCGTTCTACGATTACCTCGAGATCCAGCCCATCCACAACAACGACTTCCTCAAGCGCAGCGACAAGTACCCCGCGATCCAGACGGATGACGACCTCATCCAGATCAACCTCAAGGTCGCCGAGATTGCGGGGAAGCTCGGCAAGCCGCTCGTCGCGACGTGCGATGTCCACTTCCTCAACCCCGAGGACAGCATCTACCGCGCCATCCTCATGAAGGGCAAGGGCTTTGACGATGCCGAGCTGCAGCCGCCACTCTACCTGCGCACGACGGATGAGATGCTCCAGGAGTTCTCATACCTCGGCGAGGAAGCGGCCTATGAAGCTGTCGTGACGAATCCGCGCAAGATCGCCGATCAGATCGAGCGCTTCAAGCCGATCCCGGATGATCTCTACTCGCCGCAGATCCCGGGCGCTGACGAGGAAATCCGCGAGATGTCCTACAAGAAGGCGCGCGAGCTCTACGGCGAGAATCTGCCGAAAATCGTCGAGGACCGCCTCAAGCAGGAGCTCAAGCCCATCATCGGCCACGGCTTCTCGGTGCTCTACCTCATCGCGCAGCGCCTCGTCAAGAAGTCGAACGACGATGGCTACCTCGTCGGCTCGCGCGGCTCCGTCGGCTCGTCCTTCATCGCCACGATGACGGGCATCACCGAGGTCAACCCGCTGCCGCCGCACTGGCGCTGCCCGCACTGCCAGTACAGCAAGTTCATCACTGACGGCTCCTACGGCTGCGGCTACGACCTGCCGGACAAGGTTTGCCCGGTCTGCGGCACGCCGCTCATCAAGGACGGCCACGACATCCCGTTCGCCGTATTCCTCGGCTTCGACGGCGACAAGGTCCCGGACATCGACCTGAACTTCTCCGGTGCCTATCAGCCCGTTGCCCACAAGTACACAGAGATCCTCTTCGGCAAGGACAACGTCTACCGCGCTGGCTCCATCCAGACCGTCGCCGACAAGACGGCCTTCGGCTACGTCAAGAAATTCTACGAGGAGAAGGGCGTCAAGAAGCACATCTCTTACATCGACAAGATGGCCCATGGTTGCATGGGCGTCAAGTCGACGACGGGTCAGCATCCGGCCGGCATCATGGTCGTGCCGCGCAACATGGACGTCCACTTCTTCACGCCAATCCAGCATCCGGCCAACGACATGAACTGCGGCACGATCACGACGCATTTCGATTACCACTCGATCAGCAGCCGTCTCGTCAAGCTCGACATCCTCGGCCACGATGATCCGACCGTCATCAAGATGCTCGAAGACCTCACGCACCGCGACCCGAAGACCATCCCGTTCGACGATGAGGCCACGATGTCTATCTTCAACTCGACGACGGCCCTCGGCGTCACGCCGGAGGAACTCGGCGCGACGAGCGGCACCTTCGGCATCCCTGAGTTCCGCACGCCGTTCACGCGCCAGATGATCGACGACACACAGCCCGACGTCTTCTCGGACCTCGTGCGCATCTCGGGCTTCTCGCACGGCACGGACGTCTGGCTCGGCAATGCACAGGACCTCATCAGGAGCGGGCAGTGCACGATCAAGAACGCCATCTCTGCGCGCGACGACATCATGATGTACCTCATCCACAACGGCATCGACCCATTGCTTTCCTTCAAGACGATGGAGAAAGTCCGCAAGGGCAAGGGCATCGCGGAGGATGTCGTCGAGATCCTCAGGAAGGGCGGCATCCCCGAGTGGTTCATTGAGTCGTGCCAGAAGATCAAGTACCTCTTCCCGCGCGCCCATGCGACGGCTTACGTCATGATGGCCTACCGCATTGCCTACTGCAAAGTCCATTACCCGCTCGCCTACTATGCGGCATACTTCTCCATCCGCGCGGCCGAATTCGACGCCAATGTCGTCGCGCGCGGCAAGGACTACGTCGGCCAGCAGATCAAGGAGCTCGAGGCCATGGGCAAGGAGAAGAAGCTCGATGCCAAGCAGAACGCCACACTCATCGTCCTCCAGCTCGCCTGGGAGATGTACCTGCGCGGTTACTCCTGCGAGCGCGTCGACCTCTACCGCTCCGGCGCCGACAAGTTCATCATTGACGGCAACGCACTCTTGCCGCCGATTGCGGCCCTCGCCGGCATGGGCCAGAAGGCCGCCCAGGGCATCGTCGAGGCGCGCAAGGACGGTTCCTTCACCTCTATCGAAGACCTGCGCCGCCGTTCGGGCATCTCCAAGACAAATATCGAGATCCTGCGCAGCCACGGCTGTCTCGACGGCATGAGCGAGAGCGACCAGATCGCGCTGTTCAGCTGATGCAGGCACAGCAAAAAGCGGACCACATACTCAATCGAGCATGTGGTCCGCTTTTTGTCGTCGCTTGTCTATCGATGCTTGTCGGTCAGTTCTTGTCGAGCAAGTCGAAATCTGCCGCCTTTACATCGCGCAGGTCAGCAGGATCTACGTTGGAGTAGACACCAGGACGAATTTCGAACTGCTTCAGATTGTCCGCATTCTCCGCCAGGATATCCTGCGTATAGCTCTTCACGTGATTGAACCAGAGATCCATCATAAGTATCGCTCCCTTTTATTATCATTGTTTATGAATATCAACAAACTCTATTTACGTACATTATGACATGGATTTCGGGATCTGTGAAATACTTCCTTTTTATGGTAAATAGTATTTTACTATGAAGCTAAACTATAGAAATCATTTCCTGAGGCGCTTCCAGCCGAGGTAGAGGTGGCTGGCGAAGAAGAAGGCCATGCCGATGAGGAAGAGGGCGGCGGCGATGGGCGTGGTGACGCGCTGCCAGGCGGCTTCGCCGTATGTCATGGTGCCGGCGGCGTTCATGAGCAGCAGGAAGAAGAAGGCTTTGAGGCGGTAGAGGCGCTTGAGTCGTCCGAGGCGCTGCAGGGCGAGGGTGAAGATGGAGAAGCCGAACGTCTGGATGAGCGCGTAGGCGAAGGTGTGGGCGATGGTCAATATCATGGGAACTCCTTTGAAAATGAGAAATAGTTTCGGTTAATGTACTCTCTATTATACTCGATTCTGCTGGAGTTTGCCCAGGATTTTTTTGGTGAAATCCGCGAAGCAGTCTGCTTCGATAAGGTTGGGGATGTGTTCCTCGTAGAGGCGTCCCGAGAAGGCGATATGTGGCAGAGAGAGGAAAGCTGCGCCTGCGGGGCAGATGGGCTGGTAGAGCGGGTCGGCGATGATCAGCGCAGCCTCGCGCAGGACGGGGGAGAGCTCGTCTTCGTCGGTCAGGCGGAGCGTGCCGGGCAGCAGCAGTTCATCATCCGTCCCCATTGGCACGATGGCGGTGAAGGGCTGTCCGGTGGCCTCTTCTAGGGCGCGCGATAGTGACTCGGCGAAGACGGTCTCGCCGATGATATAGGCGGGCCCTTCCGGCGGGCAGGCCGCATCGCCTCTGGATGAGGCGCAGTGCGGGAAGGGGATGCCGATGCGGTAGGGGATGCCGGCGCGCTCGCGCAGGACGCGCGCGGCGCCGAGTCCGCCATAGCTCAGGACGAGGTCGAGATCGGCCTCATGCGAGGCGAGGATGGCGTCGAGAGCGGAGCCCATGGCCCAGCAGCTCGCGACATGGCAGCCGCGCGCTTCGAGCCAGCGGCGCAGGGAGAGGATGCTGCCGTTCAAGGAAAAGTCGAGCGGCGTTGCGCCGAGCACGTTGACGCGCAGGGCCTTGCCTTTCTTCTGGCGGAGCTTGTGGAGCTCTTCTTCGCTGAGCCATTTGGCCTCTGGAAGGTGCCTGGGGGCAGCCGCTTCCGGCAGTGCTTGGCAGGCCAGTTCGGCTAGCTTCTGCAGCGCAAAGAAGATGCCGCGCTCGTAGTAGTGCATGCTGTTCGTCGGCAGCGTGAAGGCGGGGATGCCCGTCTTCTTCTCGAGGATGCGGCAGATGGCGCGGCAGTCAGTGGCAATCATGTGGGCGATCTGCGAGGGAATCAGGCAGATAAAGCGTGGCCGCAGCTCTTTGGCAGCGGCCGTGATGTCGGCGATAAGCTTGCTGTCATTGCCGAGGATGGCGTCCTGCTCCGTCAGGGCAGAGACGAAGATCTGGCTCGGTTCTGCGAACCAGCGCGGCTCGTCGTGTGTCGTGTACGTCGAGTTGCAGCCTGAAGGATCGTGGATGACGATCATGCCGCCGAGCTCGTAGAGGGCGGAGCAGACGCCGAAGGTGTCTGCAGAGTATGTCGAGAGGATGCGGGAAACGTGTTTCATAGCAGGGAAGGGCCTCCTAATCCCTTGCGCCGGACATTTGCCTCGATGTCCTTGGGTGTACGGTAGGCGGCAATCATATCATGGGCCAGTGCCTCGATGGCAGAGAAGCCCCAGCGGCCGCCGCCCTCGACCATGTTGACGAAATGCGGCGTGTTCTGGAAGAAGGCGGCTTTCTGCCCGAGGGACAGGCAGGCCGGTGCTCCCTCTGCATGCACGGGGCGCGACAGCTCGCGCAGCAGCGGTGCCTTTGTCGGCCAGAGCTCGATATCACCGTGATGTTCCTGCAGATCGCGGAAGTCAGCTTCTTCTTCGGGGCTGATGGCGTCGGCGTAGATCTTGGTGACATGGAAGCCGTGGCGCAGCAGCAGGCAGGCGAGCGATAGCGGGCGGAAGGTGAACGTCAGGTCGATGGCAATCGGCGTCTGGCCGATGAGGTCTTGTGCCTCGCCTAGTGCCTGCTCGGCCCTCTGGCGTGCTTCTGTGCAGTCGGGGGCCTTGGCGCCGAGGCGCTCGGCAAGCTGCAGCAAGAGCCGTTCAATCGCATTTTCGTTCCAGACCTGCGGCAGGTAGAAGTAGTCCTGCTGCAAGCGCTCCTCGAGGTCGCGCACGGCGGGCAGGCTGAATGGATTCGTGAAGAGCTGGAGCGAGGAGGCGCCGAGCTCCCGGAAATCGTCGTAACTCGCGCAGTCCGCCATATCGCGCACGGTCCAGCCATTCTCGCGCAGCAGGCGGGCGGCGTCGTGTTCGGCGGGTGCACTGAGGTTGTTTCCGAAGAAGGAGGCCTGCTTCTTTTTCGGAAGCTCCGGCAGCAGTCGGCTGATTGCGCGCCGCAGCCGCTCCTCAGGCGTCAGATGGCGCGTCTGGCGGATTGGGTCCATGAAGCATTCGGCGAAGTCGATGTCCGGGTGGCGCCGGCGCAGCTCGCGGTAGACGTAGCGCATGTTGCAGCCGAGGAAGTGGTGAACACAGGCGGGGAAGAGCAGCACGGCGCGCGGCTTCTCGGGCAGGCGCGCGAGGATGTCGGCGACGCCCGCGAGGATTAGCTGCTCGTTGTCGCGGCCCGTGAGGTCGGATTCGCGCAATTCAATCGACGAGAACCGACCCATGAGCCCCATCTCGGCGGCTGTCAGGGCGACGCCGCGCAGGCAGCCTGCGGCGCAGATGAAGATCTGGTGTGCTTCGGGAACGAGCATGCCCGTGTGGACGATGTTCCAGGTGCCGCGGCAGGGCGGTGAGTACTCGAGCCCGTGCGGGAACGGCGCGGGGAAGCTGGCTTCGCCAATCGTCACGCAGATTGCGCGTCCTGGCGCCGGAGCGGGGCTGGGAAAAATCCGTTTGAGCATAGCTGTCACCTCAATTTCTTAGCAGATGCGCGGCAGGAGTTCGCCCGACGGCTCTGGCAGCAGTGTCCTCGTGCCGATCTCCGTGCGCAGCACGACTCTGCCCGAGAAGTCAGGCGTGACTCTGCCGATGATGGCGGCCTGCTGCGAGTTGGGCAGTGCGCGCAGGGTCTCGACGAGTGTCGGCGCGATATCCTGCGGCGCGAAGATGACGAGGCGCCCCTCGCAGGCGAGGTAGAGCGGCTCGAGGCCGAGCAGGCCGCAGACGCCGCGCACTTCGGGCGCGACTGGGATGGCAGCGGCCGAAAGTTCGATGCCGACATGGCTCTCGGCAGCAATCTCGTGCAGGACGGTGCCGACGCCGCCGCGCGTCGCATCGCGTATCGCGTGGATGGCGGCTCTGTCGGGGACGGCGTCGAACATGGCTTTGACGGCGCCGGCGAGCGGCGCGCAGTCGCTCGTGATGGCAGCGTCGATGGCGAAGTCGCGGCGCGCGACGAGGATGGCGGCCCCGTGGCGACCGACGTCGCCCGTGACAATGATGGCATCGCCGGCTTCAGCGCGCGAGCCGGAGGGATGAGCGCCCTTCATGCACTCACCTATGCCTGTCGTCGTGATAAAGACCTTGTCGACCTGGCCGCGGCCCGCGACCTTCGTGTCGCCGGCGACGATGCGCACGCCGGCTTCGCGCGCCGTCTTGGCCATCGCCGCTGCGATGGTCTCGAGGTCCTGCAGCGGAAAGCCCTCCTCAATCTGGAAGGCGCAGGAGAGGTAGCGCGGCACGGCGCCCATGCAGGCGAGGTCGTTGACTGTGCCGCAGATGCTGAGCTTGCCGATGTTGCCGCCCGGGAACTGCCACGGCGAGACGATGAAGCCGTCTGTCGTGAAGGCGGCTCTGCCCGTGGCGAAGGTGCCGACGGGCAGGATGGCCGCATCGTCAGCCGTGAAGTCGGGGTTCTGGAAATGGCGCGCAAAGACGCGCGCGATGAGCGCTGCCGTCTGGCGGCCGCCGGCGCCGTGAGCCAGCGTGATGCAGGCATCCCTGTCGCTGTGCATATCGTCTGTTGTCATGCAAAATTCCTCCCAAGTCCTCCGTAGAGATAGTAGGCCGAGCAGGCACCTTCGCGCGAGACCATGCAGGCGCCGATGGGGTGGTCCGGAGTGCAGGCCCTGCCGTAGAGCGGGCAGTCCACCGGCCGTTCGAGCCCTTGCAGGATGGCGCCGCAGTGACAGGCGGGATTTTCCCGCCCGCTCATTGACGGCAGGGAAAACCGCACCCTGGCATCGCGCGGCGCGAAGGCGGGGCGTATCTTCAGGCCGCTCGCCTTTAAGGTGCCGAGGCCGCGCCAGGTCGCATCGCACGGCTCCATGTACGTTTCGACGAGTGCGCGGGCAGCCGGGTTGCCCGCGGGGCGCACGACGCGCGGGTAGGCGTTGACGAAGAACGGCTCGCCGCTTCGCGATTTCTCGAGGATGACGGCCAGTGCCGTCAGGAGTTCGCTGGCCGTAAAGCCGGCCACGGCGCCCGAGATGCCCTGCTTCGTCAGGGACTCTGGCAGGCTTGTGCCTGTGATGGCGCAGACATGGCCGGGATAGAGGTAGGCATCCGTGTGGCTGGCCATCGCCTCGTAGGCAGCCGGCATGGTCTTGTTGGCCGTCAGCAGCGAGAAGTTCGCGATGTCCTGTGCTTCGGCCCGCTTGAGTGCCAGGCAGGCGGAAGGCGTCGTCGTCTCGAAGCCGACGGAGAGGAAGACGACTTCCTCTCGGGGATGTTCCTCTGCGTAGGTGACCGCGTCGAGCGGCGTGTAGACGACCTGGACGCGGGCGCCGCGGCTGCACGCCTCGGCGAGACTGCCAGCCGTGCCCGGCACGCGCACGAGGTCGCCGAAGGTGCAGATGGTGGCATGGCGCTCTTCGGCAAGGAAAATTGCCTCATCGATGTAGGAGACGGGCGTCACGCAGACGGGACAGCCCGGCCCCGATATGAGCGCGACATTCTCCGGCAGCAGGCTGCGTATGCCGAGGCGGAAGATCTCATGTGTGTGGGTGCCGCAGACTTCCATGATGCGGAGTTTTGGTCCGCGATACCCGGCGATGATATCACGGGCCTTCATGATGGCGGTGTTCATTTCACGTCGACCTCCGCGTCGCGCAGGACTTCTTCTGCCTCTTCGCCATCCTCAGCGGTGATCTTGGCGATGGCCAGTCCGGCGTGGACCATGACGTAATCGCCGGGGTCGATGTCCGCGAGCAGCTCTGCCGAGACTTCGCGGCGGGCGCCCGAGGCGTCGACGAGCGCCATGCCATCCTGGATGCGCACGACTTTAGCGGGTAAACCAACACACATGATAAGACTTCCTTTCGTATAATATAAATAGAATCAGCGTTCTTGCAGGGCATACATGGCAAAGGCGGCCTGGCCGACGCAGATGCCGCCGTCATTGGGCGGCAGCAGGCTGTGCAGCAGCACGCGGAAGCCCGCGCGCTCGAGGCGCTCCTTTGTCAGCCGCGTCAGCAGGGTGTTCTGGAAGACGCCGCCGCTCAGGGCGACCGTGGTGACGCCCGTCTGCTGGCGCGCGCGTTCGCAGCCCGCGCCGATGAGCTCGGCCAAGGTCTGGTGGAAGAGCCGGGCGAGTTCGCGGGCCGGCCGTCCCTGCTCGTGCAGCGTGACGAGGGCGCCGAAGAGCGCCGTCGTCGGCAGCAGGAAGCGCCCGCCCTTTAGCGCCTGGCGCACGGGCAGCGAGAGCGGTTCAGCAGGGCCGTCCCATTCTTCGGCGGCGAACTGCAGGGCCATCGAGGCCTCGCCCTCGAACGTCGCCTGGCGGCGCAGTCCGAGGAGGGCGCTGACGCCGTCGAAGAGGCGCCCGGCGCTCGTCGACTCGATGCAGTTGACGCGGTGCTGCAGCATGAAGGACTGCGCGGCGAATTCCTTCTCGTCGCAGAGGCCGAGCGAGAGGCACTGCTCCTTCCAGGCCGCATCGATCTCGCTGGGGCCGCTGCCCTGCAGCTCTCTCATCAGGCTGTCCCTGAGTAAGCTGACGGCAATGCGCCATCCCTCGCGCGAAGAGCGGTCGCCGCCCGCCTGCCAGAACGGCTCGATGGATCCGAGGCGGGAGAAGCTCCGGTAGTCGGCGAGCAGGAACTCGCCGCCCCAGATCGTGCCGTCCGTGCCGTAGCCCGTGCCGTCAAACGAGACGCCGATGACGGGCCCCTGCCAATTGTTCTCGACCATGCAGGAGAGGATGTGCGCGTAGTGATGCTGGACCTTCAGGAGCGGCACCCCGGCTTCCTTGGCGAGCGCTTCCGCGACGGTGGTGGTGTTGTAGCGCGGGTGCAGGTCGCAGGCGATGGCCGCAGGCTTGTTCTCGAGCAGGGATTCCATGAGCTGGACGGAGTCCTTGAGCGCGAGCACCGTGCGCAGGTCGCTCATGTCGCCGATGTAAGGCGAGGGGTAGAAGAGATGGCGGCTCGCGAGGCAGAAGGTGTTCTTGAGCTCGCCGCCGATGCCGAGCACCTGCCCTTTGAGCGGTGCGCTGAGCATGAAGGGCAGCGGCGCAAAGCCGCGGCTGCGGCGGATCATGTAGGGCTTTCCCTCAAACCAGTCCATGACGGAATCGTCGGCGCGCAAGCGGATGCGGCGGTCGTGCGAGAGAATGACGTCACAGAGCGGCGCGAGCGCTTCCTGTGCTTCTGCGTCATTGTGGCAGATGGGCGCGCCCGATGGATTGCCGCTCGTCATGACAAGCATGGCGGGCACCTCTGACGTGTCCCCGGGGTAGTCGAAGATCAGCATCTGCACCGGCGCGTACGGCAGCATGACGCCGACCTTGGGATTGCCGGGCGCGACGCTCGGCGCGAGCGGGCTGTCCTGGCAGCGGCGCAGCAGCAGGATGGGCTTCTGGTGGCCCGTCATCATCGCCTCTTCGCCGGGCTCGAGGTGACAGGCGCTCCGCACGGCCTCCTCGTCGCGCATCATGACGGCGAACGGCTTCTGCGGGCGGTGCTTGAGCGTGCGCAGCCGCTTCACGGCCGCTTCGTCCGTCGCGTCGCAGGCGAGGTGAAAGCCGCCGATGCCCTTGATGGCCGCGATGCCGCCCGCAGCGAGGACGCGGCGCACTTCCTTGATGGCAGCGGCCCCTCGCACCGCCTCATGGCCGAGTAGGTAGACCTCGGGGCCGCAGTCGTTGCAGCAGACGGGCTGCGCATCGTAGCGGCGGCTCTCGGGTGAGACGTACTCCTCGTGGCAGGCCTCGCACATCGGGAACTCCTTCATGCTCGTGCGCTCGCGGTCGTACGGCATGGCCTCGAGGATGGTCAGCCGCGGGCCGCAGGCCGTGCAGTTGATGAAGGGGTGCAGGTAGCGGCGGTCGTGCGGGTCGAAGAGCTCCGCGCGGCACTTGTCGCACGTCGCGATGTCGGGCGAGACGAAGATATCGCCGCGCTCCTTGGCACTCTCGATGATGGAAAAATCCTCGTAAGGCGCAGCATCGTCATCGGTCACATCGTGCACGTCGACCTTGAGGATGGCCGCGCGCTCCGGTGCTTGTTCCGGGATGCCCGCGACGAATTGCTGCAATGATGCGTCCCTGCCCTCGGCGAAGACTTCGACATAGGGGCCTTTGTTGCAGACCGTGCCGCGTATCCGGCAGGCGTCGGCCAGGCGGCTCATGAAGGGGCGGAAGCCGACGCCCTGCACGATGCCGTAGATCTTGATGTTCAAACGTTTCATAGCTCTCTATCCTTGCTTGCTGTATTCACTGTGGTATTGCGCCCTGAAAGGGCGAAGTGCGGCAGGTCGATGACGGCGCCGCCGAAATCCTCCGGCACGGCGCGCGCGAGCAGCTTGTCGCCGATGACGACGGCTTCTGGATGCGCCTGCAGATAGCGGTGAAACTCCTGCTCCGCGCGGAAGCAGCAGTCTCCTGGCTGCGCTAAGGCGCGGTCAAGCGCAAAGAAGGTGCCGACAGTCAAAGCCCTTCCGGGCAGCTCGGGGAAGCGCTGGCAGATGGCGCGGCGCAGTGCATTGGCGAGGACCTGCTGGTGCACGATAAGGATTTCCCTGTGTGCGTCACTATCCATCACGCTGTCGAGACGGGCCAGCAGCGTCGCAAATGCCTTGCGGATAAAGGCGGGCGGCAGCTCGGCTCTGACGGGGATGCCGGCTTGGCGCCCGAGGCGGCGCGCCGCCTTGATACCGCTTGGCGAGACGGTGAGAATGCTTTGGAGCTTCGGGGCTTGCCGGAAGTCATCGAGCCGGTCGAAGAAGAGAATGGGGCCGTCCGCATCCCGGCACAGCGTCTCCCGAAGGGCTTGACGCTCGCCCTTCGAGAAGTCAAGCGGCGTCAGGCCGAGCACGCCGAGGCCTGAGCGGGGCGCGCCGGCGGGCAACTCAGCCGCGAATTCCCGCACGAGTGCATCGTAGGCGGCCCCGGCTCCTCTGTCGTAGAGGTGGGTGCCATCCGTGCGCACGGCAATGGCGGGCAGAGATGTATTCTTCTCGATCATGCGGCAGAGCGCGCGGAAGTCGGTCGCGATGATGGCGGGCACGGGCGTGCCGACGAGCCCGACGAAGGAGACGGGCAGGCAGGTTGCTGCCGCGCGCACCTTCTCGACGAGGTGCTCGTCGCGCCCCATGATGGCGTCCATGTCGCGCAGGCCCGCGCTGAACACGGCCGAGGGCGCGCCGCCCTCCTGCCAGCGCGGCTCGTCGAAGCCGCAGATGTTGCCCGCGCAGCCGCCTGCATCGACGATGACTGTCATGCCGCCGAGCGGGTAGAGCACCGAGGCAGCGCCAGCTGTGTCCGGCGCGAACGGCGGCAGGGCGAGCGAGAGCTTTGGCATGGGGGAAACGGGGCGATGCGGGTCATCAGTCTCCGCCTCAACTTTTTTCTCTGCCGTGCCTGAGCTCTCCTGACGCATAGCATTCTTCATATTTTCAAAGAGAGCTTGGGCGGCCTGGTAGCCGAAAGGCTGCACAGCGTCGTTCCACGGCAATTTCTTGGCATGGGGGTGGAGCGCGCAGGCATCTGCGCCGATGGCAAGTGATACGGCGGCGTCCTCCCGGTAGTGCAGCATGGCCGGCTCCAGCGTGGAGTAGATGCGCGTTGCGGGTGCGAGTTTTGCGAGCTGGCGGATGTAGAATGCGTCGGCAGCGGTCGGCACGGCGAAGAGCTCGCGGACGGCGAGGCCGCGGCGCACGAGTGCCAAGGCGAGCTCGAAGGGATTGGCATTGAGCCGGCTGCCGATGGCGATGACCGCCTTCTTGCCGTACTGCGCGCAGAAGTCGGCAGCGGCCTGCTCGGCGCGCTCGCGTTCGTTCTCCATGGCGATAGCCTCTGCTCCCAAGCCGAGGATGTGCGCGAGTGCCCTGTACTGGTTTGCAATCTTGTCGGTCGCGTAGAGGCGGCGCAGGCGTATGGCGGGGATGCCGATACGCTTCTCGAGGGCGAGGGCGGCGCTCATCGCCTCGTCGGCGAGCACGAGATTGAAGTTGGCCGCGGCCAGCGCTTCAAAGTCGCCGTATGTCTGGCAGCGGGCGAGCTCGGCGACCTTGCGGATGCCCGCACGCTCGAGGAGTGAGAAGAGTTCAGAGTCTGCCGCGACGGGCGTGAAGAAGCCGAGAAGATTGGCCTGGCGCGGATTTTTTCGGCGCGGCTGCAATAGGCCGTAGATCGTCTCGCGCACGGCCTGCATCGGCGGATGTTGGCTCTCGCGCGTCAGGGCGTACATGTAGCAGGGGCGCACAGGCAGGCCGGCGGCCTCTTCGGCTCGGCGGCAGACGCGCTCCATGTCCGTGCCGAGAAGGGCGTCGGCGCAGGTCAGGCAGATCATGACGACAGAGGGGCGCTCCGTCTGGCTGGCGACAAAGGCGCGGACGGCCTCGGGAATCTTCGTCAGGTGGCTGCCCGTGACGATGTCCGTCTCATCGAGCGCGAGGTAGGCGAAGCGCTCCCCGTAGTGGCCGCTGCCCGAGAGCGCCGCCGTGTTGCGGCCGCAGCAACCGGGCGAGACGAGCAGCATGATGCTGCCCGGCACGCTGAGCCCCGCGCGCTTGACGCCAAAGCCCTGCGCGCCCGGCGAATTGAAGTCGATGGCGGCAGGCGTGTTGCAGATGAGATGCGCGTCGGTGCGCAGCTCATCTGGCATGGCCTGCTTGCCGCCGAGGCGGGCGGCAAGCTCCTCGGCCGTGATGACGTATGCCTCATATCTCTGCTTTGCGTCCTGTTCGTTCATGATTCACCGTCCCTCGTTTTCTCGGTACACCATTTTTCTCGTTCATTCTTTCAGGATATCGTTTGCAAGTGCGAAGAAAGCCTGGCTGACGGGGGCATCCGGCGCGTATTCGACGACGGTCATGCCGCGTTCTTCGGCCTCGCTGATCGCATCGCTGCGCGGGATATCCGCGAGGATGGGCAGCTGATGTGCCCGCGCGAACTCCTGGACTTTCTCTTCCTCGCGCGGCACATTGCGGCGGTTCAGCAGGACGCCGCGGACCTTGGCATAGCCGCGGTCGGCGAAGTTCTCGACGGCCGTCGCGATGTTGTTGGCCGCGTAGAGCGCCATCTTCTCGCCGGATGTCACAATCAGCACGTCCTCCGCATAGCCCTTGCGGATCGGCGCGGCAAAGCCGCCGCAGACGACGTCGCCGAGCACGTCGTAGAGCACGACGTCCGGCTGCTCCCGCTCGAAGAGCTCGAGGTCCTCGAGCAGGTTGAACGTCGCGATGATGCCGCGCCCCGCGCAGCCGAGTCCCGGCGTCGGCCCGCCCGTCTCGATGCAGAGCACGCCGCCAAAGCCGCGCGCCGAGACTGTCTCGAGCGAAGCGGGCTCTTCATCGAACTCCCGCATGTAGCCCATGACGGACTGCAGCGGCTTGCCGCCGAGCAGGTTGATTGTCGAATCCGCCTTCGGGTCACAGCCAATCTGGATGACCTTCTTCCCCTGCATCGCCAGTGCCGCCGCCAGATTGCTCGTCAGCGTCGACTTCCCGATGCCGCCCTTTCCATACACCGCGATTTTCCGCATAAAATCCCTCCTTCGAGATAACTATCTCCTATTATAAAGGCACAGGGCCTTTCTTTCAAATCGCACACAGAGGCGTTCAAATTGCATCCACATGGATTTTTTCACAAAAAAACCGCCATACGGCGGTTTTGCTGACGAGGATTTCACTCGACGATCGTGTGGACGGCCTGGCGCAGGGCTTCTAGGGTGTCCTTGTCCGGCGTGTTGAGCAGGCGCTGCTTGTCGAGGACGATGTCGCAGCCGGCGGCTTTGAGTTCGTCTTCGACGAGGGCGATGCTCTGGCCGCCCCAGCCGTAGGAGCCGAAGGCGAAGGCTTTGTGGCCTTTGGCGGTGAGGCCCTTGAGGTAGCAGAGGAAGGAGGCGACGGTCGGCAGCATCTGGTTGTTGATGGTCGGGGAGCCGACGGCGAGGTATTCGCTCGTGAGGATGTCGGTCATGATGTCGGAGAGGGCGTTCTCCTTGAGGTCGTAGAAGACGGCGGGCACTCCTTTTTCCTGGAAGGATTCGGTGATGGTGCGGGCCATCTGCTCGGTGGAGTGCCACATGGTGTCGAAGACGACGACGGCGCGCTTTTCGAGGACGCCATGGGACCACTTCTCGTAGAGGTCGTGGATCTCCTGGACGTGGGAGCGCCAGATGATGCCGTGGCCCGTCGCAATCATCTCGATGGGGAGGTCCTTGAGCGCCTTGAGGGCGGCCTGTGCCTGGCGGCCGTAGAGCGTGAGGATGTTGGCATAGTACTTCTTGGCCTCGTAGTAGAGCACGGAAAGGTCGTTCTCGTCGTCGAAGCGGCTGCCGGAGGCGAGGTGCTGGCCGAAGGCGTCATTAGAGAAGAGAATCTTCTCCTCGGGGCAGTAGGTGACCATGCTGTCGGGCCAGTGGAGCATCGGGGTCGGCACGAACTGCAGCGTGCGCTTGCCGATGGAGAGCGTGTCGCCAGCCTTGACGCCCTCGTACGTCATGTCGCCGTAGCGCGCCTTGAGGCCCTTGAGACCCTGCGGGATGCTCGTGATGATCGTGGCATTCGGGCAGTGGGCCATCATGAAGGGCAGGGCACCGGAGTGGTCGGGCTCGACGTGGTTGGAGATGATGTAGTCAATCTTGGCCGGGTCAATGACAGAGGCGACGCGCTCGAGGAGCTCTTCCTTGAACGGCTCCTTGACGGTGTCAATGAGGGTGATTTTCTCGTCGAGGATCAGGTAGGCGTTGTAGCTCGAGCCGCGGCTCGTCTCGTAGCCGTGGAAGCTGCGCATGGACCAGTCGATGGCGCCGACCCAGTAGATATCTTTGCGGATTTCAACTGCTTTCATGATGGTACCTCTTTCTTTGGGTATTTCAAGGCGGAGGGCCTTAAATTTTCACATTATGCCTCTATTTTATATCGACTTCATTATCTTGTAAATATCGATTGTCACATTTGACAAGATGTCGTATTCCTAAAATGAGTAGAATTTTATATAATAGAGGGAAACAGTCAACCGATAATCAGGAAGGGATGTGAGGATATGCGCCATCAATCCGGTCAGCTGGGGCGGATGGACAGGAAGAGGCTCGCCGCTGTGGGGGCAGTCTGCTTCGTGCTGCTGGCGCTGGCCCTGCGCGCCTACATGGGCGGGGGCAGCGAGGAGAAGAAGAAGGTCGCGCACGGCAGGCCGCTCGTCAAGGTGGTGACGGTCGCGCGCGCGGACATGATGCGCCACATCGCGCTCTCGGGGCAGACGGTGGCGGATGCGGATATCCCGCTCGCGCCGAAGTACACGGGCCGCATCACGGAGGTCCGGGCGAAGCTCGGCGACACGGTGCAGAAAGGCGATGTGCTGCTGGTGCAGGATACGGGGGACCTCGACATCTCGATTGAGGCGAACGCGGCGGCTGCTGGCGCGGCGCAGGCCGATGCGCGCGAGGCGCGGGCCTCGTACGATGCCAACTACATCAAGGCGCGCAACGACCTCGAGCTCGAGCAGAGCAAATACGAGCGCAATCAGTACCTCTACTCGATCGGGGCCATCTCGCAGGACACGCTCGACAAGGTCAAGCAGGAGTACCTGGCCTCGAAGGCGGCCTTCGATGTGCTGGCGGACCAGGTCGAAGGCGGCAGTGCGGCGAGCGTCGAGTCGAAGGCCTACACGGCGGAGAAGGCACAGCACGCGACGGATGCGCTGCGCCGCCAGCGCGAGGACATGTACCTGCGCGCGCCGCGCTCGGGCGTCATCGGCTATCGGAATGCGGAGGTCGGCGCCATCGTCTCGGCCGGCACAAAGGTCTTCTCGCTCGTCGACACGAGCCACATCAATGTCGACTGCACGATCGCGGAGGCAGATGCCGCCATCCTCAAGGCGGGGCTGCCCGTCGAGGTGACGATCGACGCGCTCGGCGAGGACTATGCGGGCGAGATCGTCTACGTGAGCCCGGCGATGGACGATGCGAGCAAGACGTATCAGGTGCGCATCGAGCTGACGGACGAGGCGGCGCGCGAAACGATCAAGGCGGGCCTCTTTGCCCACACGGCCGTCGACATCCTGCAGCGCCGCGCGACGCTCTGCGTGCCGAAGGAGGCCCTGCTCTCGCGCACGGGCCGCCAGATTCTCTTCGTCGTGGGCGAAGATGGCACGGTCGAGTTGCGCGAGGTCAAGGTCGGCCTGATGAACGATGCGGAGGTCGAGATCCTCGATGGCATCGAGCCCGGCGATACGGTCGTCGTGACGAATCAGGACAAGCTGCAGGATGGCAAGAAGGTCGAGACAGAGCCGTATGAGGGCGATGACGATGCGAGCGAGGCGAGTGCATCATGAATATGACACGCCTTTCCATCAAGCGACCGGTCGGCATCTCGATGATCGTCGCGTTCTTTGTCGTGCTCGGCCTCTACAGCTACTACCGCATAGGCGTGGAGCTCCTGCCGGCGCTCAACACGCCGTATGTGACCGTCTCGGTTAAGTACCCGGGCGCGAGCGCGGAGTCGGTGGAGCAGGAGGTCGTCAAGCCGGTCGAGGACGCGCTGTCCTCGGTGTCGGGTGTCAAGAAGATCACCTCGACGGCGAGATATGAGCGGGCGCGCGTGACGCTCGAGCTCGACTTCGCGACGAATGCCGACACGGCGGCCATCGACGCGAGCAAGAAGGTCGAGGCCATCGCCAACAAGCTGCCCGACGAGGCCGACTCGCCCGTCGTCATCAAGCGCGACATGAACGCGAAGCCGATCGTGGAGCTCGCCGTGCTCTCGGATCACAGCCTGGCCGACACCTACACGGAGACGGACAACGTCTTCTCGGAGGTCATCCAGCAGGCGGGCGGCGTCTCGGAGGTCGAGCTGCACGGCGGCCGCGACAGGGAAGTCGCCATCGACGTCGATCGCGAAAAGATGGCGGCCTACAAGCTGACGCTCGCCAAGATCGCCGCGGCCATCAAGGACGAGAACCAGCTCGTGCCGTCGGGCTCTGTCTACACGGAGACGACGAAGTCGGACGTGCGCGTTGTCGCGCAGTTCCAGAAGCCCAGCGATATCGAGAAGGTGCAGGTGGAGAACACGGCGGGCAAGATGATTCCGCTGACGGCCGTCGCGACTGTCCGCGAGCGCGAGGCCCGCACGGAGCGCTACGGCCGGCTCAACGGCGAGGATGCGATCAACGTCCTCATCTACAAGAACAGCGATGCCAACGTCGTCGAGACGGCGGCCAACATCATGAAGAGTGTCGAGAAACTCCGCAAGACGTATCCTGATTACCAGTTCGTCGTCGTCTCGAATGACGCCGACTACGTCCGCGACTCGCTGCACAGCACGATGAACACGCTCATCGAAGGGCTCATCACCACGGGCCTTGTGCTCTTCTTCTTCCTGCGCGGCTGGCGCTCGACGGCAGCTGTCATGATCGCAATCCCGACCTCGCTCATTGCGACGTTCTTCGTCATGTACCTGGCGGGCTTCACCTTCAACATGATGTCGCTGATGGGCATGACGCTCTGTGTCGGCATCCTCGTCGACGACTCGATTGTCGTCCTCGAGAACATCGTGCGCCACCTGAAGCTCGGAGAGGCGCCCGATACGGCGGCCGAGAAGGGGCGGACGGAGATCGGCATGGCGGCCATCGCCATCACGCTCTGCGACGCCGCCGTATTCATGCCGATCGCCTTCATGCAGGGCATGACGGGCCAGTACTTCCGCCAGTTCGGCCTGACGATCGTCTTTGCCGGCGCCTTCTCGCTCTTCGTCTCCTTCACCCTGACGCCGATGCTCGCCTCGCGCTTCTTCCGCAAGGGCTACCACCCCGCGAAAAACCGTGCGTTTGCCTGGATGGACCGCGTGGAGGCGCGGGCCGAGCGCCTCTACGTCGAGGTGCTCAATTGGAGCCTGCGCCATACGAAAAAGCTGCTCCTTTCCATCCTGGCCGTCTTTGCTGCTGTCGTCGCCCTGGTGCCGCTCGGCCTCGTCGGCATGGAGTACATGCCTCAGACGGATGAGTCGAGCTTCACCGTCAACATCCAGGCGCCCGTCGGCTCTTCGCCAGCTGAGACGAACCGCGTCGCCGAGCGCATCGAGGGCAAGCTCGCCGAGATCCCCGAGGTCAAGTACTACATGACGCAAGCGGGCGGCAGCACGGCCTATGAAGGCCGCATCAAGGTCCAGCTCGTGGACCGCCGTGAGCGCAGCCGCACCGTCTGGCAGGTCGCCAACGATGTGCGCGCGTTCGCCGCCGACATCAAGACGGCCGATGTGCGCGTCGCCGAGACGCAGACGAATGTCGCCGGCATCGCGGGCGGTGGGGGCGCGAAGAACGGCGGCGGCGCCCTGCAGGTCGAGCTGCGCAGCAACGACGGTGCGGCGCTTGACGCGGCCGCCGAGAAAGCCATGGACACCCTGCGCGCCATCGACGGCGTGACGGACGTCAACTCCTCCTATGTCGAGGGCATGCCCGAACTGCGCCTGACCGTCGACCGCGAGAAGCTCAAGGCCTACGGCACCTCCCTGCAGGACGTCGACACAGCCTTTGCCAGCGCCATCTCCGGCCTCTCCGCCGGCGAGCTCAAGAGCGACCCCAAAAACGGCGGCCAGGACACCGCGATCAAAGTCCGCTTCAAGGATGCCGACAGCTACAAAGCCTCCGACGTCGCCCGCGTGCCGCTTTCCGCCTCCGGCAAGCTCATCTACCTCGGCGACGTCGCCGCCATCCAGAACGGCAGGGGACCCGTCACCATCCGCCGCGTCAACAAGCAGCGCTCCGTCGCCATCGGCGCCAACCTCAGCGGCCGCCCCATGGGCGATGTCACCCGCGATGTCAAGAAAGCCTTCGCCAAAGCCGACCTCGGCGATAACGTCACCTACCAGTTCAAAGGACAGGCCACCCGCATGGACGAGACCTTCAGCGAGCTGCTCTCAGCGCTCTTCCTCGCCCTCATCCTCATCTACATGCTGCTCGCCGTCCTCTACGAATCCACCATCACACCCTTCATCCGCATGTTCTCCCTGCCGCTCGGCCTCATCGGCTCCATCCTCATGCTCTTCCTCACGCACAACACCCTCAATCTCTTCTCCATGATCGGCATCCTCGTCATGGACGGCATCGTCGCCAAGAACGGCACCCTGCTCATCGACTACACCCTGACCCTCATGGATCGGGGCAAGAGCCCGCTGGAAGCTGTCATCGAAGCCGGCCGCGTCCGCCTCAAGCCGATCTTCATGACCACCATCACCATGATGGTCGGCATGACCCCCATGGCCCTGGCCATGACCCCGGGCTCCGAATCCCGCGTCTCCATGGCCTGGGTCATCATCGGCGGCCTCCTGACCTCCACCGTCTTCACCCTGATTGTCATCCCGATCATCTTCCTGTTCTTTGCCAACCATAAAAGGGGAGACAAGCAAAGTAGGGAGGAGAAAGGTAATTCCCAGCAACCGAGCGAGCAGGGGACGCAGCGCAGCGCCCGTCCCCGACCGCAAGCCCAGCCTCTGACCGAAGAACGGACGTAGCGAGGGCGGGGGGGACCTGTTTCGCCTGCAGGAGCGAAGCGACCGCCCGCAGGGCTGGCCCTCAAACGGCACCTCGCAAAGGCAGTCGATGAAAACCGCCGCGGCAGGAGGCGAACCCGCCTCCATGCACTCCGCAAAATGAGGGCCATTTAGCGGAGCGGCAAGTCGAACGGACGCAGCTAGGGGCGGGGGGACCTGTTTCGCCTGCAGGAGCGGAGTGACCGCCCGCAGGGCTGGCCCTCAAACGGCACCTCGCAAAAGCAGTCGATGAAAACCGCCGCGGCAGGCGGCGAACCTGCCTCCATGCACTCCGCAAAATGAGGGCCATTTAGCGGAGCGACGAAGCCGAAACAGGTCCCCCCGCCCCCGCAACCAAAACTTTTTTCAAATTCCCCCTTGCCAAACCCCGCGATTTACGCTATACTAATCTACGTTGTCGGGATGTGGCACAGTTTGGTAGCGCGCATCGTTCGGGACGATGAGGCCGCAGGTTCGAATCCTGTCATCCCGACCATTTACAAGAGAGCAGAGACCAGTCCAAGCGGGCTGGTCTTTTTTGTTGCCCTAATCCATCATTAATGATAAAATGTATACCTGTAATGCCCAATAGAAGGAGTTGTTGTATCGTGAATATCTTCCGGACCAAGAGCATCGCCGAGTACAAGGCCGATGCCCACCAGTCCCACCTCAAGCGCGCCATGGGCTCCCTTGACGTCACCCTGCTCGGCATCGGCGTCATCGTCGGCACCGGCATCTTCGTCCTGACCGGCGTCGCTGCCGCCAAGTACGCTGGCCCTGCGCTCATGCTGTCCTTCCTACTCGCCAGCATCGCCTGCGGCTTCGTCAGCATGGCCTACTCCGAGCTCGCCAGCATGGTGCCTGTCGCCGGCAGCGCCTACGCCTACGCCTACACCTCCGTCGGCGAGTTCTTCGCCTGGCTCGTCGGCTGGAACCTCGTGCTCGAGTACTCCGTCGGCGCCAGTGCCGTCGCCGGCGGCTGGTCCGCCTACGTCGTCGGTCTCCTGAAGACCGCCGGCATCGAGCTGCCGGCCGCCTGGACGAGCGTGCCGGCCGACGGCGGCATCGTCAACCTGCCGGCCGTACTCATCACGCTCTTCCTGACCTTCCTGCTCGTGCGCGGCGTGCGCGAGAGCGTCACGGTCAACAAAGTGCTCGTCGGCGTCAAGCTCGCCGCCATCTTCCTCTTCCTGTTCCTCGCCGCGCCGACCGTCGACCCGGCGAACTGGGAGCCCTTCATGCCGTTCGGATTCTCCGGCGTCTCGGCCGGTGCCGCCGTCATCGTCTTTGCCTACCTCGGCGTCGACTCCATCGCGACGGCAGCAGAGGAGACGAAGAACCCCGCGCACGACATGCCGACCGGCATCATCGCGTCGCTGCTCATCTGCACGATTCTCTACATCGCCGTGACGGCCGTCATGACGGGCAACGTGCCGTATGCCGAACTCGACAATGCCGAGCCGGTTGCCTTCGTCCTGCGCCAGCTCGGCTACCGCTTCGGCTCCGCGCTCGTCGGCACCGGCGCCATCGCCGGCCTCACGACCGTGCTGCTCGTCATGATGTATGCGCAGACGCGCGCCTTCTTCGCCATGAGCCGCGACGGCCTCATCCCGCAGTCCATCTGCAAGATCCACCCGCGCTTCGCGACGCCGCACCGCATCACGATCATCGTCGGCCTCGCCGTCGCCCTGATCAGCGGCTTCACCCCGATCAACGTCATCGCCGAGATGTGCAGCGTCGGCACGCTCTTCGCGTTCATCATCTCGTCTGTCGGCGTCATGCTCATGCGCCACAAGTACCCCGACCTTGCGCGCCCGTTCCGCTGCCCGGCCATCTACGTCGTCGGCACGCTCGCCATCGCGAGCTGCGGCTACATCATGTACAACCTCTCCTCGATGACCTGGGAGCGCTTCTGGATCTGGAGCGCCCTCGGCATCCTCGTCTACTTCCTCTACGGCTACCGCCACAGCCGCGAGAACAAGCAGGGCGAGGCCTGATCCCGCCTGGTGTGCAGCCTGCCTGTACAGATGACGGCAGGGCAGTGGGTGTGAGGAATATATCTTTACATTTTTTTGCATAGCACGTATAATGAAACCTGATGGCACCTCAATCTTGCCATCAGGTTTTTCTATTTATTCCTGACTATGCGATGGGGGACAGCCCCCATCTGTCAAATCCAATATCAGAGGGGAGTAACAAAACACATGAGCAAAAAGATGAAAACCATGGACGGCAACACAGCTGCCGCCTACATCTCCTATGCTTTTACCGACGTCGCGGCGATTTACCCGATCACGCCGTCCTCGCCGATGGCTGAGCATGTAGATGAAATGGCTGCCAAGGGAGCGAAGAATCTCTTCGGCCAGAAGGTCAAGGTCATCGAGCTGCAGTCCGAGGCCGGCGCTGCCGGCGCTGTGCACGGCTCGCTGCAGGCCGGTGCACTGACGACGACGTACACGGCTTCCCAGGGCTTCTTGCTGATGATCCCGAATCTCTACAAGGTAGCCGGCGAGCTGCTGCCGGGCGTCTTTCACGTCTCCGCGCGCGCACTCGCTGCCAACTCCCTGAACATCTTCGGCGACCACCAGGATGTCATGGCCGCACGCCAGACGGGCTGCGCCATGCTCGCCGAGGCGAGCGTCCAGGAGGTCATGGACCTCTCGGCCGTCGCACATCTCGTCGCCATCAAGGGCCGCGTGCCGTTCATCAACTTCTTCGACGGCTTCCGCACGTCGCACGAGATCCAGAAGATCGAGACGATCGACTACGAAGACCTCGCAAAGCTTCTCGACTGGGATGCCGTCAAGGCCTTCCGTCGCCGCGCGCTGAACCCGGACCATCCAGTCCTGCGCGGCTCCGCGACGAACCCGGACATCTACTTCCAGTCGCGTGAAGCGGCCAACAGCTTCTACGATGCGCTGCCAGAGCTCGTCGAGGAGGCCATGGCTGACCTCGCGAAGGTCACGGGCCGCGAGCACCATCTCTTCGACTACTACGGCGCGAAGGATGCCGACCGCATCATCATCGCCATGGGCTCCGTCTGCCAGACGGTCCAGGAGACGGTCGACTACCTCAACGCGAAGGGGGAGAAGGTCGGTCTCTTGAACGTACACCTCTACCGTCCGTTCTCCATCGAGCACTTCTTCAAGTTCCTGCCGAAGACCGTCGAGAAAGTCGCCGTCCTCGACCACACGAAGGAGCCGGGTTCGCTCGGCGAGCCGCTCTACCTCGACGTCAAGGCAGCCTTCTATCATTCCGACATGCACCCGACGATCGTCGGCGGCCGCTTCGGCCTTGGCGGCAAGGACACGACGCCGGACCAGATTTTCGCCGTTTTCGAGGAGCTCAAGAAGGACGCGCCGAAGGACGGCTTCACGATCGGCATCGACGACGATGTCACGCACACGAGCCTGACGCCGGCTCTGACGGATGTCGACCTCACGCCGGAAGGCACGACGGCCTGCAAGTTCTGGGGCCTCGGCTCCGACGGCACGGTCGGCGCCAACAAGAGCGCGATCAAGATCATCGGCGACAAGACGGACATGTACGCCCAGGCGTACTTCGCCTATGACTCCAAGAAGTCGGGCGGCATCACGATGTCGCACCTGCGCTTCGGCAAGTCCCCGATCACGAGCCCGTACCTCATCAACAAGGCCGACTTCATCTCGTGCTCGCAGCAGTCGTACGTCTACAAGTACGACCTGCTCGCCGGCCTCAAGAAGGGCGGCACGTTCCTCCTCAACACGGTCTGGAGCGACGAGGAGCTCACGAAGCACCTGCCGGCAGCCATGAAGCGCTACATCGCCAAGAACGAGATCCAGTTCTACACGGTCAACGCTGTGTCGATTGCCAAGGGCCTCGGCCTCGGCGGCCGCTTCAACATGGTCATGCAGTCCGCGTTCTTCAAGCTCGCGAACATCATCCCAATCGAGACGGCCGTGACCTACCTCAAGGAAGCCGTCGTCACCTCGTACGGCCGCAAGGGCCAGAACATCGTCGACATGAACAACGGCGCCATCGACCAGGGCATCGAGGCCCTGCACAAGGTCGAGGTGCCGGCGTCGTGGGCTGACGCCGAGGACGCGCCGGAAGAGAAGCGCGACCTGCCGGAGTTCATCACCGAGGTCCAGGAAGTCATGAACCGCCAGGAAGGCGACAAGCTGCCTGTCTCGAAGTTCGCCGGCGACCGCGCCGACGGCACGTATCCGCTCGGCGGCGCCGCCTACGAGAAGCGCGGCACGGCCATCAACGTGCCGGTCTGGAACGCCCAGAAGTGCATCGGCTGCAACAAGTGCTCCTACGTCTGCCCGCACGCTTCCATCCGCCCGGTCCTCACGACGGACGAAGAGCTCGCTGCAGCACCGGAGGGCTTCCCGTCCAAGGAAGTCCGCGCCGTCAAGGATTACCACTTCACGGTGGCTGTCTCCACGATGGACTGCCTCGGCTGCGGCAACTGCGCGCAGGTCTGCCCGGTCAAGGCGCTCGACATGACGCCGCTTGACGACGACCTCAAGGCAAAGCAGGCTTACTTCGACTACGGCGTCGACACGGAAAAAGTCGCGCCGAAGAAGAACCCGATGAAGAAAGAGACGGTCATCGGCAGCCAGTTCGAGCAGCCGCTCATCGAGTTCTCCGGCGCCTGCGCCGGCTGCGGCGAGACGCCGTACGCCAAGCTCATCACGCAGCTCTTCGGCGACCGCATGATGATCGCCAACGCCACGGGCTGCACCTCCATCTGGGGCGGCAGCGCACCGGCCATGCCGTACACGACGAACGCCAAGGGCCACGGCCCGGCCTGGGACAACTCCCTGTTCGAGGACAACGCAGAGTTCGGCCTCGGCATGTTCCTCGGTACGCAGTCCGTCCGCAACGGCCTCGCCGATGACGCCAAGAAGGCCATCGAAGAAGGCCTCGGCAGCGAAGACCTCCAGGCAGCCCTCAAGGACTGGGTAGAGAACCTCGACAACGGCAACGGCACGCGCGACCGCGCCGACCGCCTCGAAGCCCTGCTCGCAGCCGAGAAGGGTGAAGATGCGCTGCTCAACAAGCTCTACGAGAACCGCGACTACTTCGTCAAGCGCTCCCAGTGGATCTTCGGCGGCGACGGCTGGGCTTACGACATCGGCTACGGCGGCGTCGACCACGTCCTCGCCTCCGGCGCAGACGTCAACGTCTTCGTCTTCGATACCGAAGTCTACTCCAACACCGGCGGCCAGGCATCCAAGGCAACGCCGGCAGCAGCGATTGCACAGTTCGCCGCCACGGGCAAGAAGACCCGCAAGAAGGATCTCGGCCTCATGGCCAAGACCTACGGCTACGTCTACGTCGCCCAGGTCGCCATGGGCGCAGACCAGAACCAGCTGCTCAAGGCCATCACCGAGGCCGAGGCATATCCGGGCCCGTCCCTCATCATCGCCTACGCACCGTGCATCAACCACGGCATCCGCAAGGGCATGGGCTGCAGCCAGCTCGAGGAGAAACTCGCCGTAGAGTGCGGCTACTGGGCAAACTACCGCTACAACCCGCAGCTCGTCGGCACCGACAAGAACCCGTTCAGCCTCGACTCCAAAGAGCCGGACTTCTCCAAGTTCCAGGACTTCCTCATGGGCGAGAACCGCTACATCAACCTCAAGCGCTCCTTCCCAGAAGCAGCCGAAGCCCTCTTCGAGAAGACCCAGCACGATGCCGAGGTCCGCTACAACAACTACAAGACCCTCGCCGGCAAATAATCGCCAGCAGGGCATAGAAAAAGACCTGTCTATTTGGACAGGCCTTTTTTATTTGCCAATGTTTCGCGAACCAAGTCAAGGCAATCGCGCAATGGGGCAGAGGCCCCGAGCGCCCTCGTCTGCAGTAGCGTACCTCCATTCCTGTGCGGTACTGTCTTCCAGTCGTGCGAACTCGTGCAATGGGGCAGTGGCGTACCTTCAGCGCAGGGATGGATTCCGCCTGCAGAAGCGAAGTGACCGCCCGCAGGGCTGGCCCTCAAGTCACATGCGCAAGAGCAGTCGTTGAAAGCCCGCCGCGGCAGGCGGCGCACCGCCTCCATGCACACAGCCGAGAAGAGGGCCATTTCAACGGAGCGACGAAGCCGGAATCCATTCCTGCGCGGTACTGTCTTCCAGTCGTGCGAACTCGTGCAATGGGGCAGTGGCGTACCTTCAGCGCAGGGATGGGTTCAGCCTGCAGGAGCGAAGTGACCGCCCGCAGGGCTGGCCCTCAAGTCGCATGCGCAAGAGCAGTCGATGAAAGTCCGCCGCGGCAGGCGGCGCATCGCCTCCATGCACACAGCCAAGATGAGGGCCATTTAACGGAGCGACGAAGCCGGAATCCATCCCTGCGCGCCACCGGAACCGCTCCTTAATACCAGCGCGTCATCGGCAACTCATTGTTGTTGCCCTTCGTCATCAGCACCTGGTGGATATCGATGTACCCGATGTAGAACGCCGCCGCACACCCCGCGAGATAGAGATCCCACATCCGCACGAACTCCTCATTCTTCCAGCCCGCGACCACATCGTGGACCTTGCGGAAGTTGTGGTACCAGCACATCAGCGTCCGATAGTAGTGGCGCCGCAGACTCTCCACATCGAGCACGCGGAAGTCCGCATCGTAGGCGTGCGAGATGAGCTCGCGCAGCGACGGCAGCGTCCCGCCCGGGAAGATGTACTTGCGGATCCACGGCTCCGACACCACCTCATCGTGGCCCGTGATCGTGTGCAGGAGGAAGATGCCGCCGTCCTTCAGCAGGTGGTTCGCCGTCTCCATGTACGTCGCGTAGTTCGACCGGCCGACATGCTCCATCATGCCGACACTGACGATGCGGTCGAAGATCAGCCCCTTGTCCTCGAGGTCGCGGTAGTCCACGAGCTCGATCTGCACCTGGCCCTCAAGTCCTTCCGCCTTGATGCGCTCCTGGCCTTTCTTCCACTGCTCCTTGCTGAGCGTGCAGCCGTAACCTTTGACGCCGTACTTCTTTGCCGCCTCGATGAGCAAGAAGCCCCAGCCGCAGCCGATGTCTAAGAGCGTCATGCCCTTCTTGAGATAGAGTTTCTCGAGGATGTAGTCCACCTTGTTGCGCTGCGCCTGCTCGAGCGTGTCGTCCTCGTGCTTGAAGTACGCGCACGAATAGCTCATCGTCGGGTCGAGCCAGAGCTTGTAGAATTCATTGCCCAAATCGTAATGGGACGAGACCTCCTTGGCCTGGTCCTTCTTCTTCTCCGACATGTAGAGGATGTTGCGCAGTCCCTTGCGGTCGAGCGAGAAGCGGTCCGCCTGCTCGAGGAACGTGCAGAGCATGTGGAAGAGGTCGCCCTCGATCTCGATGTCGCCGCGCATGTAGGCCTCGCCGAGCGCCAGCTCCGTCGATTCCAGGAGCGCCTTCTTCGGGACATCCTTGTGCACGATTACCGTGAACTCCGGCTCACCCTGACCGATCGTGTACTCCCGGTCGTGCAGCTTCACATTGAAGCAGTGCTTGTCGAAGTGATTGAGATAGTGAAGCAGGAAATCATCCATGAGTTTCTGGAAATGCATCAAAAAAATCTCCCTTCTGCTGGGAGCCACCTCATGTGGCTCTCTCAAGTGTTTGTTTCAGGAATCTTCGACATCGTGCAAGCAAAATCCTCTTTCGAGTAAAAAGAGCGGGAAGAAGAACCCTCATGCTGCATTCTGTTCCTGCAACAGCGAAAGATGCGAGAAGGACTCCGAATCGACTGCGTCGAGGGCGATGACAACGACCGCCATAAGATCGAGCGCGTCCGCGTCAACGACCGCGATGAACTGGTCAAGCAGAAGAAGCGCTACCGCGATGTCTACGGTAGCGTGATCGAGAAAGACGCGCCATCTGACGCTGTGAAGTAAAGTCAATAGGCAAACAGAAAAAGAGAAGGCATCCAGCAAAAACTTGCTGGATGCCTTCGTTCATGTCTCATTTTTTTAGGCCTGACAAGGAAAAATGCTTGACACAGTGGCGGAGAGCCGCTATAATAGCCTATGTCAAGCAAAACGCCTTGGCACGATATCAGGATTAAGGTGGGGCAGGATGGAGCAGCTTTTGTATTTGTCGGCGCTGTTTGATTTTTATGGGGCGCTTTTGACAGAGAAGCAGCAGGAATGCCTCAAGATGCATCTCTTTGAGGATTTTTCCCTGTCGGAGATCGGCGAGGAGCTCGGGATTTCCCGGCAGGCGGTCTACGACAACATCCATCGCTCTGAAAAGGCCATGGAATCGTACGAAGAGAAGCTTGGGCTCGTGGCGCGTTACCAGAAGGAGCGCGCGGTGCTCGCGGACATCTGCCGCTCGGTCAAGGCCCTGCGGACGGACGCCAACAGCGCTGCGGTCGGCGATATCCTCGCGCGGCTCGTGCCTCTCCTTGGTAGCAGTGAATATGGCCGGGAGGTATGATTTTTGATTTTTGAAAGTTTATCGGACCGACTCCAGGCAACCTTCAAGAAGCTCCGCGGCCACGGCAAGCTGACGGAGGACGACGTCAATGAGGCGATGCGCGAGGTGCGCATGGCACTTCTCGAAGCCGACGTCAACTTCAAGGTAGTCAAGCAGTTCATCAAGACCGTCAAGGAACGCGCCATCGGCCAGGACATCCTCGAGACGCTGACGCCGGCTCAGGTCGTCATCAAGATCGTCGATGAGGAGCTCACGAAGCTCATGGGCGGCACGCAGAGCCGTCTCAACATCAGCCCGAAGCCGCCGACGGTCATCATGATGGTCGGTTTGCAGGGCGCCGGTAAGACGACGTCTGCCGGCAAGCTCGGCCTTGCGCTCAAGAAGCAGGGCAAGCGCCCCCTGCTCGTCGCGGCGGATATCTACCGCCCGGCGGCTATCACGCAGCTGCAGGTCCTCGGCAAGCAGCTCGACATCCCCGTGTTCTCGATGGAGCAGGGGACGGACGCTGTGACGATCGCGAAGAGCTCGATCGGCTACTCGCAGTCGCATGCCTGCGATGTCGTCATCATCGATACGGCGGGCCGCCTGCAGATCGATGAGAAGCTCATGCAGGAGCTTCGCGACATCAAGTCGGAGGTCCATCCGCATGAGATACTGCTCGTCGTCGACGCGATGACGGGCCAGGAATCGGTCAATGTCGCGCAGGCGTTCAACGATGCGCTCGGCCTCGACGGTGTCGTCATGACGAAGCTCGACGGCGATGCGCGCGGCGGCGCGGCGCTCTCCGTCAAGGCGGTCACGGGCGTGCCCATCAAGTTCATCGGTCTTGGCGAGAAGCTCGAGCCGCTCGAGCCGTTCCATCCGGACCGCATGGCCTCGCGCATCCTCGGCATGGGCGATGTGCTCTCGCTCGTCGAGAAGGCACAGGCGACTTTCGACATGGAAGAAGCCAAGAAGATGGAGAAGAAGCTGCGCAAGGACGAGTTCACGCTCGATGATTTCCTCGCGCAGATGCAGCAGGTCAAGAAACTCGGCTCGCTCGACAACATCTTAGGCCTGATTCCGGGCATGGGCGGCCTCAAGAAGCAGCTCGCCGGCCAGGACATCGACCTCGACGGCAAGGAGATGCGCCAGATTGAGGCAATCATCAAGTCGATGACGCCGAAGGAGCGCGCCAACATCACGATCATCAACGGCAGCCGCCGCAAGCGCATCGCGATGGGCTCCGGCACGCGCGTGCAGGACGTCAACAAGCTCTTGAAGCAGTTCGGCGAGATGAAGAAGATGATGAAGAAAATGAAGAAGATGCAGAAGGGCAAGAAGGGTCTGCCGAATCTCGGCGGCCTGGGACTTCCCAAATTGCCGTTCATGCATTGAGATATTTCCCGATTACAATTTGAAAGGTGGTGAATTCACATGGCAGTAAAGATTCGTCTGAACCGTATGGGTGCAAAGAAGAATCCGTTCTATCGCATTGTTGTCGCGGACTCCCGCGCACCGCGCGATGGTCGTTTCATCGAGGTCCTCGGTAACTACGATCCGTCCCAGAACCCGGCAGTCGTCAATGTTGACGAGGAGAGGGTTCTTGACTGGATGGGCAAGGGTGCTCAGCCGACGGACACCGTTAAGAATCTCTTCAGCAAGAAGGGCCTCATGGCTAAGTTTGCTGAGGTAAAGAACGCTAAGAACTGATTGAGTGAGGCTACAGCATGAAAGAACTTGTTGAAGTCATCGCCAAGTCCTTAGTGGATCATCCGGAAGATGTCCGCGTCGAGGAGAAGCAGCAGGACCGTCAGGTCACGCTCGAGCTCCGCGTGGATGAGGATGACATGGGCAAGGTCATTGGCCGCCAGGGCCGCATCGCGAAAGCCATGCGCACGGTTGTCAAGGCCGCAGCCACCCGGGAGAACAAGAAAGTCTCGGTTGATATCATTTGAAAAGAGCGGCATCGCCCACATGCATCTGCATGGCATGGGTATTGCCGCTGTTTTTGTATCTTGAACAAGAAGCAGAGAAGCAGAAAAGAGGAATACCATGGATACGATTTCGCTCAAGATGCCGGTGACGGTCAAGGCCAAGGTCACGGAGAAGCTCAAGGAGAAGATGACGAAGGAGCTCGCAGAGGGCATCCAGCGCGCAGAGCTCGAGCTGCAGCAGCTCGACATCCAGGAGAAGCGCGTCATGCAGGAAAACGGCCCGGCGAACCCGCAGGAGCCGACGCCGCAGGAGATCCAGCGCCTCAACGCCATCCAGCAGCACTTCGGCCAGGAGCGCCAGAAGCGTGCGGAGTACCGCGCGCAGGCTCTCGCGCAGAAGGAGCAGACGGAGAAGCTCAAGATCGGTTCGGAGATCGTGCAGGGCACGCTCGAGCGCCAGGTCGAGGTCAAGGTCGGCGACGATATGCGTGAGCTCATGAATGTGGAAGTGCTGGTGGAAGATGACAAGATTATCGCCATCCGCGGCTAATAAGAAGAAAGACCGCGTGACGATCGGCAAGGTCGGCGCGGTGCACGGCATCCACGGCGAGCTGCGCATCATCCCGCTGACGGACTTCGTCGAGCGCTTTGCCGGCATGAAGGAAGTCATGGTCGGCGATGAGATGCTGCACATCGAGAGCTGCAAGTTCCACAAGCAGTTCGTGCTGCTGAAGTTTCGCGAGTACCCGGTGCGCGAGCAGGCCATGCGCCTGACGGGCCGGCTGCTGACGGTCGCGCGCGACGAGGCTGTGCCGCTTGAAGAGGGGGAGTTCTACACCTTCGACATCATCGGGCTGACGGTCTATGATACGGCGGGCACGGAGCTCGGCACAGTCGAGAACGTCCTGCGCACGGGCAGCAATGATGTCTACCAGGCGCGCCGCCCGGACGGGCGCGAACTGCTCATACCGGCGCTCAAGGCCGTCGTGCGCGAGATCGACATCGCGGGCGGCCGCATGATCGTCGATCTGCCGGAGGAGACGGACGATGCGCATTGACATGATCACGCTGTTCCCGGAGATGTTTGCGGGGCCGTTCGGCGCGAGCATCACGAAGCGCGCCGTCGAGAAGGGCATCCTCGACATCCACTTCACGAATTTCCGCGACTACTCGTTTGACAAGCACAGGCATGTCGATGATTCGCCGTTCGGCGGCGGCGCGGGGATGGTGCTGAAGCCGGAGCCGATGTACCGCGCTGTGCGCGCGGTGCTTGAGGAGACAGCCATGCATGCGGCGAGCCGCCGCGTGCTGATCATGGACCCGGCGGGGCCCGTCTTCACGCAGGCAAAGGCGAAGGAGCTCGCGAGCTACGAGCAGCTCGTCTTCATCTGCGGCCACTACGAGGGTTTCGACGCGCGCATCTACCCGCTCGCCGACGAGGCCATCTCCATCGGCGACTTCGTGCTGACGGGCGGCGAGCTGCCCGCGATGGTCATCACGGATGCCGTCTCGCGCATGCTGCCGGGCGTGCTCGGCGATGCGGAGTCGGCGCCGACGGACTCGTTCTACGACGGGCTCCTGGGCTTTCCGCAGTACACGCGGCCGCGCGACTTCGAGGGCATGGAGGTGCCGGAGGTGCTGCTCTCGGGCGACCACGCGAAGATCCGCCAGTGGCGCCACGAGCAGTCCCTGCGCCTGACGAAGGAGAAGCGCCCGGACCTGCTCGCGAAGAAGGCGCTCAGCGACGAGGACCGCGAGATCCTGCGCCGCTTCGAGCAGCCCGGCTGACGGCCGGGACACCTGCTCAAGAGGGGGCTCCGGGCGCAAGATTCTTCTTGTTTCAACGAGTTGAATCTGCTACAATAAAGCTAACGATAGCAGACAGGCCACGGCTTCTGGAGCCGTGGCCTTTTTGGTGAAAGGCAGGGGTTTGTGGATTGGAGGAAAAACTGAAGCTGTACGGCTTCAATAACCTGACGAAGGCATTGAGCTTCAACATCTATGATATCTGTTATGCGAAGTCGGCGCGGGAGCAGCAGGACTACATCAAGTACATCGACGAGCAGTACAACTCGGAGCGCTTGACGAACATCCTCTCGACGGTCACGGAGATGATCGGGGCGCGCATCCTCAACATCGCGAAGCAGGATTACGACCCGCAGGGGGCGAGCGTGACGATGCTGATCGCGGAAGAAGACGCGGTGACATCGGGGCGTAAGAAGCCGGTCGAGTCGGCCATCCTCGGCGACACGATCCTCGCGCATCTCGACAAGAGCCATGTGACGGTGCACACGTACCCGGAGTTCCACCCGGGCACGAGCATCGCGACGTTCCGCGTCGACATCGATGTCGCGACGTGCGGCGAGATCACGCCTTTGAAGACGCTCGACTACATGATCGCGCAGTTCGACTCGGATATCATCACGATGGACTACCGCGTGCGCGGCTTCACGCGCGACCTCGACGGCCGCAAGCTCTTCATGGACTCGAAGATGCGGTCCATCCAGGAGTTCATCGCCAAGGAGACGCTCGACCGCTACGATGCCGTCGACATCAACCTCTATCAGGCGAATCTCTACCACACGCGCATGCTCATCAAGGAGCCGCAGCTGCAGAACTACCTCTTCAATACGGACATCTACGAGATCCCGCCGAAGGACCGCCTGGCCATCAGCAACAGCCTGCGCCGCGAGATGATCGAGATCTACAGTGGGCGCAACCTCTACTGAGGTGACGTGCTCTGTGCATATACTACACACGATAAGGAAGTGAAGGAAATGGGAGGATATCTGACTCAGGACCGCGCGCCGATCCTCGAGGCGCTCGAGCGCATGAAGCGCGCGCGCCTCGTGCCGTTTGATGTGCCGGGCCACAAGCGCGGCCGCGGCAATCCGGAGCTTCGGGACTTCCTCGGGGAGAAGTGCCTCGACGTCGATGTCAACTCGATGAAGATGCTTGACAATCTCTGCCATCCCGTCTCGGTCATCCGCGATGCGGAGCAGCTCGCGGCGGAGGCCTTTGGCGCGGCACACGCATTCTTCATGGTCGGCGGCACGACGTCGGCCGTGCAGGCGATGGTGCTGACGGCCGTCGGCCGCGGCGACAAGATCATCATGCCGCGCAATGTGCACCGCAGCGCCATCAACGCGCTGATCCTCTGCGGCGCAGTGCCGGTCTACGTCAACCCGCAGATGGACCACACGCTCGGCATCTCGCTCGGCATGCGTGTCGAGGAAGTCAAGGACGCCATCAGGCGCCATCCCGACGCGAAGGCCGTGCTCGTCAACAATCCGACGTACTACGGCATCTGCTCGAACTTGCGCGAGATCGTTCGCCTCGCACACGAGCACGGCATGATGGTGCTCGCCGACGAGGCGCACGGCACGCATTTCTACTTCAGCGACAAGCTGCCCGTCTCGGCCATGGCGGCGGGCGCCGACATGGCGTCGATCAGCATGCACAAGTCGGGCGGCTCGCTGACGCAGAGCTCGATGCTGCTCTGCGGCCCCGCTGTCAATGCTGGCTACGTGCATCAGGTCATCAACATCACGCAGACGACCTCAGGCTCCTACCTCCTGCTCTCGAGCCTCGACATCAGCCGCCGCAACCTCGCCTTGCATGGCCAGGAGATCTTCGACAAGGTCATCCGTCTTGTCGAGTACGCGCGCGACGAGATCAACGCCATCGGCGACTACTACGCCTACAGCCGCGAGCTCATCAACGGCGACTCCGTCTACGACTTCGACACGACGAAACTCTCCATCTTCACACGCCCGACGGGCCTTGCGGGCATCGAGGTCTATGACCTGCTGCGCGACGAGTACGACATCCAGACGGAGTTCGGCGACATTGCGAACCTCCTGGCCTACGTCTCAGTCGGCGACCGCCCGAAGGACATCGAGCGCCTCGTCGCGGCGCTCGCTGAGATCCGGCGCAACTATCGCAAGGATTCCTCGAAGATGCTCAAGGCCGAGTACATCGAGCCGGAGGTCGTCTACGGTCCGCAGGAGGCATTCTACGCCGAGAAGGAGTCGCTGCCCATCGAGTCGACAGCGGGCCGCGTCTGCAGTGAGTTCGTCATGTGCTACCCGCCGGGCATCCCGATCCTCGCGCCGGGCGAGCGCATCACGGACGAGATCCTGACCTACATCCGCTACGCGCGCAAGAAGGGCTGTCAGATGACGGGCCCTGAAGACATGACGATCGCGCGGCTCAATGTCGTGAAATGACAAGACAACAAGATACGATATCGGCCTGATATGGCCGTAGGATATGATATACAAGGGGGGATCTTGATTCTATGGAACTCTGGTTTACCGAACACCACACGCCAAACGTCCGTCTGTCCATCAAGGTGGACCGCCAGCTCTACTCGGGCCGCAGCGAATTCCAGCGCATCGACATCTTCGACTCGAAGGAGTTCGGCCGCTTCCTGACGCTAGACGGCTACATGATGCTGACGGAGATGGATGAGTTCATCTACCACGAGATGATCACGCACGTGCCGATGTGCGTCAATCCGGACGCGCACGATATCCTCGTCATCGGCGGCGGCGACGGTGGCACGGTGCGCGAGCTCTTGCGCTACCCGACGGTGCGCCACATCGACCTCGTCGAGATCGATGAGCTCGTCGTCGAGGTCTGCAAGAAGTACCTGCCGCAGACGGCGGGCTGCCTTTCTGACCCGCGCATCGCGATCCACTACGAAGACGGCCTCAAGTACGTGCGCCACGCGGAAAATGCCTACGACCTCATCATCGTCGACTCGACGGACCCGTTCGGGCCGGGCGAGGGCCTCTTCACGAAGGAGTTCTACGGCAACTGCTACAAGGCGCTGCGCGAGGACGGCATCATGGTCAACCAGCACGAGAGCCCGTTCTACCAGCAGGACGCCTACGCGATGCAGCGCGCTCACAAGCGCATCGTCGATTCCTTCCCAATCAGCCGCGTCTATCAGGCGCACATCCCGACGTACCCGTCGGGCCACTGGCTCTTCGGCTTTGCCTCAAAGAAGCGCCATCCCGTCAAGGACGTCAACTGGGTGCGCTGGAACGCCCTCGGGCTCAAGACGCGCTACTACAACACGCAGCTGCACGCGGGCGCCTTTGCCCTGCCGAACTATGTGGAGGAGATGCTAAGAGATGTTGAACCGGAATCGTAATGTCGAGACGTTCCTCGGCTGTGAAAACACCTACGAGGAGAGCCGCATCGTGCTCTACGGCGCACCGTTTGACTCGACGACGTCGTACCGACCGGGCACGCGCTTTGCGAGCCGCACGATGCGCGCGGAGTCGTACGGCCTCGAGACGTACAGCCCGTATCAGGACCTCGACCTCGAGGACGCGAAGGTCTTTGACGGCGGCGACCTCGAGCTCTGCTTCGGCGACACTGAGAGGGCGCTCGGCGACATCGAGGCGTGTGCGCGCGATATCGTCGCGGATGGCAAGCTGCCGTTCCTCATCGGCGGCGAGCACCTCGTGACACTGCCGGCCTTCCGCGCCGTGCAGGCAAAGTACCAGGATGTCGCCGTCATCCACTTTGACGCGCACACGGACCTGCGCGAGGAGTACCTCGGTAACCGCCTCTCGCACGCGACAGTCATCCGCCGCATCTGGGAGATCATCGGCGACGGCCGCATCTTCCAGTTCGGCATCCGCAGCGGCGAGCGCGCGGAGTGGTACTGGTCGGCCGAAGGCCACACGAAGATCCAGAAGTTCAGCTTCGCGGGCCTCGACGAGGCGATTGAGTCGCTGGCGGGCCGCCCGGTCTACCTGACCATCGACCTCGATGTGCTCGACCCCTCGTGCTTCCCGGGCACGGGGACGCCGGAGGCGGGCGGCGTGCGCTTCACGGACCTCTTGTCCGCCGCACTGCGCACCATCCGCGGCTGCCGCATCGTCGGCTGTGACATGGTCGAGCTCTCACCGCCCCTTGACCCGAGCGGTGCCTCGACGGCCACGGCCCTCAAGCTCCTGCGCGAGATGTTGCTGGCGCTAGAAAAGCCATACATTCAATAAGCAAGTCTATTTTATCTATATACAATCTCAATATAATCTCAATCTTAGGAGGCATAAAAATGGGAAAAGCTTTGATCATCGGCTGCGGTGGTGTCGCGAGTGTCGCCATCCACAAGTGCTGCCAGAACTCGGACGAATTCAGTGAAATCATGATTGCCTCGCGTACGAAGTCGAAGTGCGACGCGCTCAAGGAGAAGCTCGAGGGCACGACGAAGACGAAGATCCACACGGCGCAGGTCGATGCCGACAATGTCGATGCGCTCATCGCTCTGATCGAGGACTTCCAGCCGGACGTCGTGCTGAACCTCGCGCTGCCGTACCAGGACCTGCACATCATGGATGCCTGCCTCGCGACGAAGACGAACTACGTCGACACGGCCAACTACGAGCCGGAGGACACGGCGAAGTTCGAGTACAAGTGGCAGTGGGCCTACCGCGAGCGCTACGAGAAGGCCGGCATCACAGCGCTCCTCGGCTCCGGCTTCGACCCGGGCGTCACGGGCGTCTTTGCCGCCTACGCGCTCAAGCACCACTTCGACGAGATCAACTACATCGACATCCTCGATTGCAACGCCGGCGACCACGGCTATCCGTTCGCGACGAACTTCAACCCGGAGATCAACATCCGCGAAGTCTCGGCCAACGGCAGCTACTGGGAGGACGGCCACTGGGTCGAGACGAAGCCGATGGAGATCAAGCGCGTCTACAACTTCCCGGAAGTCGGCCCGAAGGACATGTACCTCCTGCACCACGAGGAGCTCGAGAGCCTCGGCCTCAACATCCCGGGCATCAAGCGCATCCGCTTCTTCATGACGTTCGGCGAGAGCTACCTCAATCACCTCCGCTGCCTCGAGGATGTCGGCATGACCTCCATTGAGCCGATCGAGTTCGAGGGCAAGAAGATCGTGCCGCTGCAGTTCCTCAAGGCTGTGCTGCCGGATCCGGCAAGCCTCGGCCCGCGCACGAAGGGCAAGACGAACATCGGCTGCATCTTCCGCGGCAAGAAGGACGGCAAGGACAAGACGTACTACCTCTACAACGTCTGCGACCATCAGGAATGCTACAAGGAAGTCGGCTCGCAGGCCGTCTCCTACACGACGGGCGTGCCGGCCATGATCGGCGCGATGCTCATCATGAACGGCACCTGGAAGGGCCCGGGCGTCAAGAACATCGAGGAGTTCGACCCGGATCCGTTCATGGACGCCCTCAACAAGTGGGGCCTGCCGTGGAAGGAGAGCTTTGACCCGGAGCTCGTCGACTGATGGGGAAATTGGCATCACATTACCGCAAAGAGTTCTTCGAGGTGCCGACGCCCTCGTACGTCGTCGCCAAAGACCTCTTGGAGCACAACCTGCGCATCCTGCACGAGGTGGAGGAGAGCACGGGCGCGCATGTGCTGCTCGCCCAGAAGTGCTTCTCCATGTACCACTACTACCCGCTGATCGCTCAGTACCTCTCGGGCACGACGGCCAGCGGCCTCTACGAGGCAAGGCTCGGCCATGAGGAGATGGGCAAAGAGAACCATGTCTTTTCGCCCGCCTACAAGGAGTCGGAATTTGCGGAGCTCACCAAGATCTGTGACCACATCATCTTCAACTCCTTTGCCCAGTGGAAGAAGTTCGGCCCGGAGGCACTCGCAGCCGGCGTCTCGTGCGGCCTGCGCATCAACCCGGAGCGTTCGACACAGGACCACGCCATCTACGATCCGTGCGCGGAGGGCTCGCGCCTCGGCGTGCGCCTGCGCGACTTTGATGCGAGCGCCATCGGGGGCCTTGAGGGCCTCCACTTCCACACGCTCTGCGAACAGGGCGCCGATGCGCTCGCCGTCACGCTCGAGGCGGTCGAGGCGAAATTCGGCAAGTACCTGCCGCAGATGAAGTGGATCAACTTCGGCGGCGGCCACCACATCACGAAGGCAGGCTACGACATTGCCCTCTTGAAGAAGTGCATCCGCCGCATGCAGGAGAAGTACGGCCTGACGGTCTACGTCGAGCCCGGCGAGGCCGTCGCGCTCAACGCAGGCTTCCTCGTCGCTGAGGTGCTCGACATCCAGCAGGAGAACGCCATTGCCATCCTCGACACATCGGCTGCCTGCCACATGCCCGACGTCATCGAGATGCCGTACCGCCCGCCCGTCCTCGGCAGCGGCGAACCGGGGGAGAAGGCCCATACCTACACCTTCGCCGGCCCGACCTGCCTCGCCGGCGACACGATCGGCACCTACTCCTTCGACGAGCCCCTCGCCGTCGGCGACCGCATCGTCTTCGGTGACATGGCCATCTACACCATGGTCAAGAACAACACCTTCAACGGCATGCCCCTGCCCGCCATCATCGCCAGCGACGAGGACGGCAGCTGGCAGACCGTCCGCCAGTTCGGCTACGAAGACTTCAAGATGAGGCTCTGAGAAGCTGAGCATCGATACAGAATCAAAAAGCGTCTCTGCTGCATGATGCAGCAGAGACGCTTTCTTTTTGCGCGTATTTTGCTTATTTCCGCGTTAAGAGGATGACGGCGGCGAGGATGCTCAGGGCGCCGAGCAGGTCGAAGGGGGTGAAGGCGATGTGGAGCAGGGTGACGGAGAGGAGGATGGCGGCGAGAGGTTCGGCGGAGCCGAGGATGCTCGTCTCGGCAGGCTGGAGGTACTGGAGGCTGCCGAGGTAGCATGCGAAGGCGATGACGGTGCCGAAGACGATGATGTAGGAAAAGAGCAGGGCGGCTGTCGCGTTGAAGAGGCCCGTGAAGTCCCATGGGCGCGAGACGGGCAGGAAGAGCAGGCCGCCCACGAGCATGCCCCAGCCGATGATGAGCGTCGGGCGGTACTTGCAGATCAGGCGCTTCGGCTGGACGGTGTAGAAGGCGGCGGCAAAGGCCGAGAGCATACCCCAGAAGAGGGCGGGCGGCGAGATGGCGAGGCTGGTCAGGCTGCCGTGCGTCACGAGCAGGAAGGTGCCGAGGACGGCGAGCGCGACGCAGAGGAGTTCGCCAAAGGGCGGCAGCCTGCGCGTGCGCAGCGCGGTCCAGGCGACGATGACGACCGGCATGAGGTACTGGAGAATCGTGCCGGTCGCGGCATTGCTGAACTTGATGGTGGCGAAGTAGGTGTATTGGACGCCGAGCATGCCGAGGACGGCAAAGGCGACGGTCTCGACGGCGTCACGCCGTTCGCGAAAGACGGCGAAGAGATCCTGGCGGTAGAAGGCGAGGTCGATGAGCAGCAGCATTGCGCCTGAGAGAATGAGGCGCACGCCGACGAGCCATTCCGTCGAGAAGGCGCAGTCCTGCAGGATGTACTGCCCCGCGACGCCCGAGCCGCCCCAGAGGACGGCGCCTGTCAGCGCGAGCGCTATGCCGCGGCGGCGCACTGTGCGCGCGGGCGGCGTGGGTGATGCAGGATTCTTGGCAGTTGGCATTTGGCTGTTCCTTTCCGTTGATAGAGGTGGGGGATCACTTGTCCGGCACAAAGGTGTAGAGCGGCTTCCCTTCCTTGTCGGTCAGCTTGATGGGGTTCAGGCTGAGCTTGCCGTGCTGGATGTGGAAGGCGTCTGTCGAGACAGTGAAGCCCGGCAGATTGATGACGGCATCGTAGAAGTGGAGGTCGCCGCCCGCGTCCGTGACCTTGCCGGAGAGGCGGTCAAAGGGCAGCAGGTGGTAGCGGCCTGGCCCTGAGACGAAGGAGCCCGACGAGACGGTGCTCTTGGATGAGCCCTCCGAGTGGATCTCGAGGTCGAGGTCGACGCGTGTGTGCAAGCCGCTCTTGGGGAGGGCCGCCTCGGTCTGCATGGCCTCGCCATGGCCGTAGAGGTTGTAGAAGCGCGTGTCGAGGTCGTAGTCGCCGTAGGCCGAAAGGCGGCCCTTGTAGACATCAGCCGTGACATCGGTGAACTGCAGCAGGGAGTTCTCGTAGTAGACCTTGCCTTCGACATTCGCGAAGTCGAGGCCCGGGATGTGGAGCTCGTCCATCTCGACCTTGCCCGTGCCAATAGGGTGGGAGACGGGACCCGTGAAGTACGTCGAGAGCGTCATCTTGTCGTGGATGTTCATGCCGAAGCCGAGTGAGGAGGGATCAATCTGGTAGAGCACGAGCGCCGTGTTGCAGACGGGCTCCGGGTCCGTTGTGAAGTCCACCGTGCCGTTGAGCGCGATGGCATCGCCGATCATCGTGCCGCCGAAGCCGCCAATCGACATGTCGAGGCTCATCTGCTTCGCGGTGTCGAGGTCGACGGCCATCTGCACGTGGCTCATGACGTAGTGGCGCTCGCGGTAGAAAACCTCGACGCCGCCGTCGTGGACGTTCAGGCGCAGTTTCAGATGCTTGCCCGCCGCATTGAAGTTGTGCCAGTCGCGCTGGACTTTCTGCTGGTGGTGCTCGCGGCGCCACTGGCCGACGGCCCGGCGCTCGCGCGCGTCGAGCGTCGCGAGGTTGACCTTCTCGCGCCAGTCCTCAGACTCCTTCTTGAGGCGGTCCATGTCGGGCGAGGGGCGCACGAAGTCGACCTTCATGTCGTCGGAGAGGTGGACGGATACGGAGGGCTGATTGACGGTGAGCTCGCGTATCGTCGTCGACTTGAAGTCGCGCGTTAGGACGTCCCAGACGTTGACGCGGAAGTCGCCGCTCGGGATCTCGAGGATGGGATTGCCCTCGCGGTCCTTCCACTCGAGGCCTGTGAAGTAGACGTGGCCCGTGATGTCGGAGATTAGCCGCTCGACCGTGATCGTGCCGCGCAGCATGTCCTGGTTTGCCATCGCGTAGTTGAAGATCTGCGCTGCGCCGCGGCTGATGATCTCGAGTGCGAGGAGGATGAGGAGGCAGACGACGAGCAGAGCGAGCCCCAGGCGCTTCAGGCATTTCTTGCCGAACGCGCGTCGCTCCTCACTGCAGGACGGCAGATGAAACCATGACATGGGCGCCCCCTCCTTTCTGTTCTGTTCTCTTGCATTTTTTCATCTTTTTATTGTATCATGGACGCATCGCTTTTAGAAGACAGGAGCAGAAAAGCGCGGAGAATCTGTGAAAATTTTCTGCTGATGAGATACTTTCTCGCCGTAATGTGATATGATATAGATAACAGAAAGGAAGATGTTTGGATGCGATTTCGACAAGTGAGAAAGATGGCGGTGTGCCTTGGTGTGTCCGGTGCCATCCTGGCGGGCGGCGTGACGATGCAGCCTGTCTCGGCGTCACCCGTGCCTCTGCGCGGTGTCATCGAGGGCTTCTACGGCACGCCGTGGCAGCAGGAAGAGCGGCTCGACATTCTCGCGTTCTGCCGGGCTGAGGGCTTCAACGCCTATCTCTACGCGCCGAAGGATGACCCGTACCACCGCGAGAAATGGCGCGAACCTTACCCGGAGGACAAACTCCGGGAACTCGGCGCGCTCGTGAAGGCGGCCAAGGCGCAGGACGTGCGCTTCATCTTTGCCGTCTCGCCGGGGCTCGATGTCTCGCTGCATGGTTACAAGGGCTATGCCGACCGCCAGAAGATGCTCGCGAAATTCGAGACGCTCTACGCGCTCGGTGTGCGCGACTTCGCCATCTTCTTTGATGACATCAAGGACAAGGACGGCGCAGGCCAGGCGGCCTTTTTGAGCGACGTCTCGCGCGAGCTGCGGCGGCGCCACGCGGACATCGGCGCCTTCCTGACGGTGCCGACGGAGTACTTCTACGCAGACATGCAGGAAGGCGGCGCGCGCAAGCCCTACACGGATGCGTTCGCCGAGGAGCTTTCGCACGACATCCTGGTGCTCTACACGGGTGACGGCGTGGCGAAGGGGCCGCTGACGGATGAGGCGCTCGCGAAAGCTGATGCGCTCTACGGGCGGGCGCTTGGCCTCTGGTGGAATTACCCCGTCAACGACTACATGGAGGCGAAGCTCGCGCTCGGCCCTGTAGATCCCCTGCCGAAGGGGAATCTGCCCGCCATCTTCTTCAACCCGATGAAGGTCGAGGCCCTGTCGAAAATCGCCTTGGCGACGGGGGCTGACTACGCCGAAGACCCCGAGCACTACGATCCCGAGAAGTCGTGGCAGGAGGCCATCAAGCGCCAGTACGGGCCGCTCGCAAAGGACATGGCGCTCTTTGCCGCGGGCTCGCGCCACCTCGAGAATGACTGGGCATCAATTGGCCTCGCGGATGACCCGGATTTTGCCGCAACGGCTGAGCGCCTGCTGGAGAGCTGGCCGGATGGGGCAGGGGCCAAGGAAGCGCATGCGGCGCTTCTCGCCATGGCTGACGCGCGCGCCAAGGCTGCATGGCGCCTCTTGAAGGAACTGCCGCCCGAGCAGCTCAAGGCGTGCCGGCCGCAGCTTGAGCAGACGGTTCGCCTGGCTTCGGCCAGCAGGACGGCTCTCATGCTCCTTCAGGCACAGCAGGCCGTCGCGAAAGATGGCGGCCGGAACGAAAGAAGCCTCCGCGACAAGCTGCAGCGAGAGCTTACGGCCATCGATCAGCATGAAGCAGAGGCAGAGGTCAGTGAGAAGGCGATGGGCGCCTTCGTCCGGAATGTGGCCAGGAGGCGTTAGAGCGCGCTGAGCGCTCTGGCCGCGCCGAGGCCCAGGAACGTCGCAAGGAAGCAAAGGCCGAGATTGGCGGCGATGTTCATGGCGGCGTAGAAGAGGTTGCCGCCCTCGATGAGCGTGACCGTCTCGAGGCTGAACGATGAGAAGGTCGTGAAGCCGCCGAGGAAGCCGACGGTCAGGAGCAGCCGGGCGGGCTCTGCGAGCGTGAAGCCGGTCTTTTCCATCAGAAAGACGAGCGAGCCCATGATGAAGCCCATGAGCAGGCTGCCAAGCGTGTTGACGAACAGCGTGCCGAACGGGAAGTACGTGCCGAAGAGCGCCCCGATGTGCGTGGTGCTGAAGTAGCGGCAGGCGGCGCCAAGACCGCCGCCGATGAAGACGAGTAGAAGACTTTGCATAATATCCTCCTTTTTTTGTTGTCAGCGCAAGCTGTAGGCTCATTATACGCCGGACCGTCTTTCCGTGCAATGGGCAGACAAGGCGATGACGAAAGATAGCGGCCATTATGCACCGATATCGCAGATGCTGCCGTGCGCCTCCTGGCGCGGGCAGACGAGTAGAACAGGAGAGTATCATGCGGAGTAAGGAACAGGAAAACAAGCGCCGCCAGAGACGGCGCAAGAAACAGCTCGAGCGGGCCATCCACGCGCAGTCCGTCAGCCTCGAGGGGCTCGCGGAGCTCCATCCGAGGGGCGTCGTCTCGTTCGACCTCGAGATGGCCGGGGCGTTTCCCGACGACATCATCGAGATCGGGGCCATCCGCATGCCAATCGCCTCGGACAAGATCGAGGTCTTCCGCCGGCTCATCCGCCCGCGGACCTTCATCAACCGCACGGTGCGCAACATGACGGGCCTCACGAAGGAGGACCTCAGGGACAAGTCGCCGCTCGACGTTATCCTGCCGGAGTTCCTCGACTTCGTCGACCCGGAGGACCTCGTCGTCGGCCACGCCATCGGCGACAACGACATCCTGAGCATCAACCTCGCGCTCATGCGCATGAACCACAAGAACGGCACGAACATCCGCTTCTGCCCGCGCTATCTCGACACCGTGCGCCTCGCACAGCAGCTCCTGCCGAAGCGCAAGAAGTACAACCTCGTCGCCCTCCTGGAGTCGTTTGGCTGGCACACGAAGAAGAAGCACCGCGCCTTCGAGGACGCGCTGGCCTCGTACGTGCTGCTCGAATGCCTGCTCAAGGACAATGAAGAGAAGCCGGACTGGCTCCCCGACCTTCTCGCGCGGGAGGGCGGCCGCTCGCTCGTCTGTCAGTACCTCGACTGCGAAGCCGAAGAAGCGGGAGAAACGGACGAAAATGAGGACGGATGAGGCGGAGACTGCGCAAAAAGCACTTGTCCAGTGCTTTCTATTGTAGGAACTCACAAATATTTTCGTGAGTTCCTACAATGGAATCGCCTTTTTTTGGACCTTGTATTCCGTTATAATAATAGATGAAGGGGGTAGGTTGGCAAGCCGAAAGGCTTTATCTTGCCGGCTCCAGTCAAGTCCATTGATTTGAACGCCAACCACAAGTCAACGTGATGGGAGCCGGCGCCCTTCGACCGAAAAGAACAGAGGCTGTCGCAGCGATGCGGCGGCCTCTTTTTGTATATAGAAAACCCCTGGTTAGACCAGGGGCTCGATAAAGCTTTAGCGATGAGTCTTTAAAGGATTTAATAAACCTCCCTTGAAGTATGAAGTTGCGGTCCGTCAACTGCAACCAATA